>ERZ838516.26-NODE-26-length-198462-cov-33.996875_pt1 | contig 198462 bp, 163 predicted proteins | sample MGYA00519910_ERZ838516 | MGnify/ENA primary metagenome ERZ838516 (study PRJEB31850, sample SAMEA3708837) | human gut metagenome | biome: human gut; feature: human-associated habitat; material: faeces | place: China | collected 2014 ... | reverse complement strand
TTAAGCCTGTAGCTAGCGTTCATCCTGAGCCAGGATCAAACTCTTCATTGTAAAAATATTATTTTTCAACACTTAAGTTGATAATCTGCTCAAGAACCAAATCTATCAATAATCTATAATTGACGGTTTCTGTTTTCCTACACATTATATATTATATAACATGCAGACTTGTACTACTTGTTTGTTTATCTATAATCGTTTCAAAGAACTCTTCTTTATGCGCTTCCCTCATTTTATTCGGAAAGGTTTTGCAAAGATAAAGCGTTTATTTTAATCCGCCAAATTTTTATCGAACTTTTTCAAAACTTTTTTGTTTCTTCATCAGTAACCGATAATTATAAATCTGTCAATTAAAAACCAGCTCTCTTGCTTAGCGGATGCAAAAGTAGAACATTTTAGAATCCAATCCAAATATATCAAACACTTTTTTATTAATTTCTGAACCGACTTATGCTAACTAACTGATTTATAAACCTGTTGTAGAACATAAATAACAAAACATAAACAATAGGAAAACAAAGCATATACATTATTATATATATTAATGCAAATTGCGGTTCAAAGATATCTTCATATAACATTTATTTCTTCTCAGAACTGGAAGTAAATAAACGGTTGTATATCGCTACTCTTTATCTGAATAACCAAATAAATTAATGCCACCAGCAATAATGCCTTTCCCAATAAAGGCAGTCGCACCACTCCACGACAACAAGCGTCTTGCCAGTCATCAGGAGCAAAATGTAACAAATAACCTATTCCCATCAACACAAATACTTTCCAATATCCTTCAATAAGCTGCCCAAGCACTTCGGGATGAAAAGCTGTAAACACTTGCCTTATCATCGTGACTGATGCTTCAAAAGTACTGTTACGGAAGAATATCCAACAGAAACAAACAAAATGAAATGTAAGCATCACTGCAAAGACCTTTCGAATGCCATAGCTCACAGCTGTTTTAGGTTTGCCCAAAAGGTTACGCCAAAACTTGTGTGCAGCTAATGCCACTCCATGAAAGCCTCCCCAAATAACAAAATTCCAAGACGCACCATGCCACAGCCCCCCCAGTAACATTGTAAGAAACAAATTAATATAAGTGCGTATTTTTCCTTTGCGGTTACCGCCCAATGAAATATACAAATAATCACGCAACCAAGTAGATAAAGAGATATGCCAACGATGCCAAAAATCAGTAATACTATCTGCTTTATAAGGAGAATTGAAGTTCATCGGAAAACGAAAACCGAGTAATAAGGCAATACCGATTGCCATATCGCTATAACCTGAAAAATCGCAATAAATTTGCAAAGCGTAACCATAAATACCAAACAAATTCTCTACTCCTGAATACAAAGCAGGATTATCGAAAATACGCTCAACAAAATTCACACTAATATAATCAGAAATAACTGCTTTTTTAAACAAACCACTAACAACAAAGAATACCCCCGTACCAAACATCTCTCGCGAAACCATCAACGGCTCACGAATCTGAGGGATAAAATCACGTGCACGAACAATAGGACCTGCCACCAATTGGGGAAAGAAAGATACATAAAACACATAATCCAACAAACGTTCCAACGGCTGCAACTGTCGGCGATATACATCAATAGTATAACTCAATGACTGGAAAGTGAAGAATGAAATGCCTACCGGCAAAAAAATATCCAATGGTTCAAAGTTGCCATTCCACAATGGGGTCAGCATCTCATAAAAAAAATTAGTATATTTAAAATAGCAAAGCAGTCCCAAATTGACAAACAAACTCAACAACAGAAGGCCTTTCCTACCCCATTTACTTTCCGTCACAGCCATACGTCCTGCCAGGAAAAAGTCTGTAACCGTCACCACCCCTAATAAAAAGAAATAAAAGCCACTGCTCTTATAATAAAAATAATAGGAAAATAGAGAAACAAACAAAATACGCGCCGTGTCCTTCTTCTGCAATAACACATATATCAGGCTAAAGCCCAAAAACAGAAACAAAAACAATCCGCTACTAAATATCATCGGTTGTTTGGCATTATAAGTCAATACCTCTGCCAATTTATTCCAATCCAGTTGCCACATACTCGTTATACGCTTTAATTAATGCTTGATGTAATAAGTTACCTTGCAGCCGATACCCTTCGGGAGTAAAATGAATCCCATCTGCCCTCAACAGATGATTACGCGTCCAATTTTTGCAAGCATCGGTCTTCCCTCCCACCACAGTATACATATCCCACACAGCCATCCCATGTTTGCGCGCATATTCCCGGATGATGCGCGATACGGTCACTGTTCTCGGATTAATAACTCTGGAACGGCGACGTCCTACATACGCTCCCGGAGGAGTCGTCAAAAGAAACACGGTTTCGGGGCAAGCCTTTTTCAACATTGAAAGCAGACGGTCTATCTGCATTTCGTGTACCGGAGCCAAATAGCGACGGCTATGCGCTTCATTTGTTCCAAATGAAAGAATAATCAAATCAGGCCGGAGAGCAGCTATTTCTTTTATCTTATTTTCTGTAGTAAAGGTAACACAAGTAGCTCCGTTCACCCCCATTATATGATAAACAAGTCCGGGCTCGCCCGTCTCATGCGCCAATCCACCCGTACGGTAGGTTATACTATCAGGATAAACAGCCTCAGCACCGAAATCACTTTCCAAGCAACGACGGGTAACCAAAGGATATACATGCCCTCTCACATGAGAGTCACCAATATGAACGACACGTACCGGCCCGTTCATCTCATTCAGTTTTCGAAAAAAAGGAACCATCGAACGTGTACTGTCTTCTATCACATTATCTGCAGTATGTTTGAAACTTTCCGGCAAAGAATCGTGAAAAACAATAAGCCGTCCGAATGAATGCATTTCTTTAGTCTGCCCCGGCAAATTCAATGGTTCCAATACGCGGGCTATCGGAGGAAGTGGGTCTTGAGCATAAAGCCTTTCCAAAGACGAGCAAAGCAGAAATACCACCGTCACTGCCACAACAAAGCATCCGTTCGTTTTATTCCGCTTCATAAACCTTCCGCTTTTCGTATTGTTCCTTACCATACATCAACGTTTCAAACAAAATGCCTGACAGATGTTTTCCTCCTTTAAAATTAATATGCGTGTAGTCAAGATTTGCCATCTTCCGGTCTATCATATCAAGAATACTTCCTTCACCGCCCATAGCTTCATACATATTCCAAAATGCAATCCGGCTATCGGCTGCAATAGACTGCTGATAACGAATCAAGTTCTTCACACCCGGCATGGTGCGCAATTCACCATTTCGTCTGTCATCCTTAAATTCGCGGTCGCCTACACTCACCAGCAGGATAGCAGCTTCGGGAAAAGCCTCCTTGAGATGAGCAATCACCGCAAGCATACCTTTTTTATAACTCTCGTAATTCACACCGCGTTCGGTTGCTACGTTCAGTCCGTACTGAAGAACAATCAAGTCATAAGGACGCACCCGTTGAAAAGCCTTCAATGTCTTCAAGGGGATACTTCGCAAATGCAAGCCACTGCTTCCGCGCACACTGAAATTATCGACAGCCACCCCTTGCTTGCCATCCATTGCTGCCCCAAAGAAAGTGACAGAATCGGATTGTTCCACACTCCATTTCACTTGTCCGATTCGCCCCTCCACAGAGAGCATCTGCAATCGGTCGTCCCCCGGCTCTTCATGCAGCACATCTGTTCCCCCGTTTATTTGAGAACGAATACCGGCAAATCCCTTGTTCAGGTAATAGAGAGTAGACACCTCACATGTATCCAAATGAGAAGCATACTTGGACTGCCCTTTCAGTTGCACGTATGCTCCCTCACGAGCAAAAAAGTAATGCCCGGAAATATCTTGCAGACTTCTGTCAAAACCTACAGAATCATTGCTCGAATGACTGCTCCAACCACCAAAAGAGTGACGAACAGTGGGGCGATAGCCACTAATAGAGCTAGTTATGGGCACATAACCTACTCCACACCCTCCAAATTCACTCTGAAACCTTTCGCGCAAATCAGCCGTGAAGATATCTGCTTCGATAAAAGAATCACCGAAATAGGCAATACGAACAGGACGTTTCATTGTCCTGATGGAAGAAAGCGCTTCATAAAAATGCTTCATTCCCCTCATAGTAGAATCCGAATAGTCTTCTATGCAGGTCATTCCCGTTTTGCAAGTATCTACAAAAATCGGCTTTACGGGAGGAGGAAGAACAATGGTATCAGAATCCGCCACTTCCTCCACATCCGGACGGATATCGGCCAGCAGGTCAACTTTGCGAAGCTGTTCACCATCCAGTTTCATCGACGGAAGAAAATACAGCCCCAATAAAGCTCCCACCGTCAGTAATGTGAGAAAGAATGTGGCTGATATATAATTTTTCATATTATGTTATTTGTGAATCAGACGCAAAAGTAATATTTTTTTAGACGAGAGCCTTTATGAAAAAGAAAAAAAAGATTGCTCAGCCCAATAATGCTTGTGCTTATAGCGCAAATACATAGTTTGCCGGAAAGCAGATTGTGATTGCTTAACCACGGGGGTGGTTAAACCTCTCCACCCGGGTGGTTAGACTTAGTCACGGGGGTGGTTAAAGTTAACCACGACCGTGGTTAACAGATATTTTGCTTTCATGAATAAAAGAAGATACAGAAACATTGCATACCGGCAGAGTACGCATAAGTGGATGCAACTTATTGTTATAACATGAAGAACGGAAGCGTTTGGGAATTCTTTTTGTTTAGAATACCACATATAGAAGATAGAGAGGAGCATAGGAAAAACAAAGTGGCGGCAGGAGAACAGAAAAAGGAAGTGTGTCAAAAGTAATATGATAGCAAAGATTACTTTTGACACCTCCCTCTATGGATATTTAAATCGTCTTTTCTACGTTCCACACAAAAGCACGAAGTCCCAATTGTTCGGTCTCCTTATCCATTTTGTGCAGAGCATCAAGTAAAGAATCTACTTTCGCATCATCCACAACAGTAATAATAGCCGAACACATACTCGGCCATGCATGACTGCCGTAATGAGGCTCGCCCTTGACACTTCCACGTCCCTGTACTTGCTGCCAATAGCTGAACCCACGACAGTTTTGACGGTCGAGCAATGCCAAAATACGTTCATAAAAGGCTTGGTCGAATGTGATGAATACTGATTTCATATCTTCAAATTTATGATTTATATATTTTTTCCTTTAGTCATCTCTTCTTTGTGTGACTGATAGTAATCGTTCAGCTCACGATTTGACTTCATCTTCTTACGGGCACGCTTAATGCCTGTACCGGCAAATGAACAATACAGCACAGGAACTAAAATCAATGTCAACACCGTTGATACAGTCAGACCACCGATTACGGAAACGCCCAACGGACGCCACATCTCAGAACCTTCTCCACCTCCGATAGCCATTGGCACCATCCCCAAAATAGTGGTCAATGTAGTCATCAGCACAGGACGCAGACGACTCCGACCGGCTGTCACCACCGAATGGATAACCGCCATACCACGTTCACGGCACAGAGTAATGTAGTCTATCAATACGATACCGTTCTTTACTACGATACCAATCAACATAATACCACCCAACAAACTCATAACATTCAGTGTCGTTCCCGTTCCGAAGAGTGCCATCAACACACCACTGAATGCAAATGGGATAGAGAACATGATAATAAACGGATAGGTCAGTGATTCAAACTGTGCCGCCATCACAATAAATACCAAGATAATAATCAGTACTGCCAACGTACCCAAATCACCGAACGAATCCTGTTGGTCTTCATACGAACCTGCTATCTGAATGCTAATTCCACCGGGCAAGTCCATCTTGTCAATAATGGCATTACCTTCTGCCACCACGCTTCCCAAAGGAGCCCCCGATATTACCGCAGACACAGTAACAATACGTTCGCGGTCTTTACGTTCAATGGTAGGAGGAGCCGAACGTTCGACTACTTTTCCCACATCTTTTACACGAACAGCTTTCCCGGCATTATTATAAATAAGGATATTCTCCAAATCTTCAATACTGGTACGGAATTCGGGCGCATAACGCACTTTAATATCATATTCGTCGCCATCCTCACGATAATAGGATGACAAAGCACCATTCACGCGATTACGCAAATACATGGCAGCCGTAGAAAGATTCAGTCCTTGTAAAGCCAGCTTCTCACGGTCAAAATCCACTTGATATTCCGGCTGATAATCCTGACGGCTGATGTTCACCTCTGATACGCCTTTTACATTCAGCAAAGCCGCTTTCAAGTCAGCAGCAGCCTTATCGGTCGCCGTAAAGTCGTAGCCATAAATTTCAAAATCGGCTGTAGACTGCCCGCCCATACCTCCACTGCTTCCGCCCAAAATCACCTGAGCTTTATCCAATTCGGGATATGCTTTCAAATCCTCACGCATACCGTCACAAACTTCCGCCAGTGTCATCTCACGGTCAGCAGGGTTATACAGATTAATATTAAACGAAATAATATGACTACCGTTATCCTGAATGGAAGCCCAAGTATTATCAGCATCTGCCTGTCCCACCGTGTAGTTGCAGACACGCATCACTCCATCGTACTTTTTCAACCAGTTCTCGGTTAACTCTTGAGCCAACGCCTGTGCACGCTCCACCCGTGCACCGATAGGCAACTGAAGCTGCACGGAAATACGGCTGTTATCCTGTGACGGGAAAAACTCCGTACCTATACCTTTTGCACAAATCAAACTGAGCACAAAGAATCCCAAACATCCTGAAATCACCGTCTTACGATGACGAACTGCCCAGTCCAAACGGTTCTGATACCAAGTATCCAACCCGTCCAACGAACGCTCAATCGGTTTATAGAAAGTAATAAACCACTTACTTTGCTTTTTCTGCAAACGAAGCATCTGTGCACACATCATCGGAGTGAACGATAAAGCTGAAATGGTAGAAATGGTCATAATCACACACATCATCCAACCTAACTGACGGAACAAGACTCCCGACATACCACTTACCATGGTCAACGGGAAGAACACGGCAATCATAGTCAACGTAGATGCAATAACAGAAATAGCCACCTCATTCGTACCATGAATAGCAGCCTGCTTAGGCTCGGAACCACGTTCGATATGAGTAGTCACATTCTCCAAAACCACAATAGCATCGTCCACCACATTACCAATAGCAATAGACAGACAGGAAAGTGAAATAATATTCAAAGACCCACCCTCTGTTATCGCCAGATAAATGAAAGAGGCAATCAATGACATCGGAATGGTAATACAAATAATTACCGTGGCGCGCCAACGCCCCAAGAAAATAAACACAACCAACACCACAAAGAGTATGGCATACATAATGGTTTCCGACAAACTGTCGATGGTATTCAAAATATTATCAGATGTATTGACAATTACCCCCAGTTTCACGTCACTGGGAAGTGACTTTTGCAGCTTAGGCAGCTGTTCCATCACCTTTTTGGAAATATTTACCGAATTGGCTCCCGACTGTTTCTGAACAACAATCATGGCACCCTGCACACCATTATTATACGTTTCCTGCGCACGCTCTTCCACCGAGTCTACAATCTTTGCCACATCACGCAAATAGACAGATGCACCGTTGTGTGTACCCACTACAATATCTGCCATCTCGCGAGGATCTTTAAATTCTCCCTCCACACGCAATGAATAGGTATTACTACCCACATCAAACGTACCTCCCGGAGTATTTTTATTTTCGGCACCGATAATAGAACTGATTGTTTCAATAGTCAGATTATAAGCATCCAGTTTATTCGGGTCACAATAGACATTCACCTCTCTCTTGGGTGCACCGGCAATAGATACAGTACCCACACCTGGAACACGTGCCAAAGGATTCACCACATTATCATCCAAAATCTTATAAAGTGCAGGCTGGCTTTCTTCCGCCTGAACGGAAAGCAACAGGATAGGAATCATGTCCGTACTGAACTTGAAGATAATAGGCGTGTTCACTTCATCGGGAAGCTGTGAACTCACCATGTCCAACTTATCGCGAACATCATTGGTAAGCACATCGATGTCGTAGCCATATTCAAATTCCAATGTAATCACAGAGATATTTTCGGAAGACTTTGACGTGATATGTTTCAGATTACTCACCGAGTTCAGCGTATTTTCCAACGGGCGAGTCACATTATTTTCTATATCGGAAGCACTGGCACCCTGATAAGACGTCATTACCATGATGGTATTGGTATCAATATCCGGGTACAAGTCTACCGGAAGTTTCGACAGTGAGAAAAGACCAAAGATTGCTACCGCAAGGAAGCAAAGTGAGGTCATAATCGGTTTCTTGACTGCTCCTTCGTATAAACTCATATAATTATACTCTTAAATTATTTACTTACTTCAACTTCCACTCCATCGGCAAGGCGGGTCTGACCTGCAATGACTACCTGCGAGTTATCATCTACTCCCGAAAGCAATTCATATTCGGCACCCATACGTCGTCCAAGCTCTACCTTATTATAAGACACCTTACCCTCTTTGTATACATATACATAACGGTCACCCGAACCGGCACGTTTCACGATAGCCCGGTCAGGAACCACGACATGATTCATCGTACCGAAACTAAGTGTCACACGTCCAAACATTCCCGGACGTACCCGCTTGTTGGTATTGGTCAATTTCACTTCAACCGGAAAAGTATGGGTCGTCGCATCGATGGTAGGATACACCAAACTTATTTTTCCTTCGAATACTTCATCACCATAAACATCAAATTTTACACTTACATCCATTCCCTTTTTTACTTTTGGGAAATATGGCTCGGATACATTGATAAGAAGTTTGACCGGAGTTATCTGCTCAACCACCAATACAGGAGTAGCAACAGAAGAATATAAATCACCATTATCAAAATTACGCGCAGTCACTACACCATTCAGAGGACTCAGCAACTGAGTATTTTCGAGCAAATTATTATAAGAAGTACGACGCACATCCAATGTAGTCTTAGCGGCATCCCATTCCGACTTGGAAGCACCTCCCACTTTATACAATTCATCCACACGCTTAAACTCCGTTTCCTCATTTTCCAATTGCAGTTTCAACTGCTTCAAGCTAGCAGCATCCATCTGCACCAACTTTTGACCTTTGGAAACATAATCTCCTACTTCGACAAATATCTTATCTATACGTCCCGGAGAAGTCGGAGCTATATTATTTTTCGCTTCAGCTTCCACTGTTGCAGTATATTCTTCTATTTGTTCAACCTCTCGTGAAGTCACTGATGCCAATTTCACCACCGGTTTATTCAGCTGCGCAGCCTCTTCCTGTGTTCCTTCTTTCTTCTCTTCTCCGCCTGAACAAGCGCTCAGTAAAGCCACCACCAGCAAAGCTGCTATTTGAAAAGTTTTTCTCATACTGTTATCTTTATGTTATGTTGTTATTATTCCATTACCACTTCTTCACCCATCACCAAATCAAGATCAGCCTTTGCCACCAAGTAGTCATAAATGGACTGATTATATGTAAGTTTTGCCTCTGTCAAAGCTACCTCCGAACTATTTAATTCCAAGATAGTCCCTTTACCCACTTCATATCTTTTTTCAGCAATAGTCCGTCCTTTTTCTGCCTGAAACACAGCTTCTTTATTACTAACAACTTGTTCAGAACTTGCTGCCATATTATCCAGATAGCTGGTAGCCTGCATGGTAAGTTGACGTTCTGTATTAATACGATTCTCTTCAAGCTGTTTCATCTGAATACGGGTTTGTTTCAACTTGGTAAAGTTACTTCCCTTAAATAAAGGAATAGTCAGATTCAAACCGAGAGTTGAATAAGGGCGCCAGTCATACTCCTTGAATTTAAAGTTATCATTCATAGAAGTGTACATGTACTGAAAGTTGGCAGACAGTGTAGGCATAAAATTGGTATATTGCAGTTTCAGATTTTGTTTCAGTTGCAATGCATTCAGTTCCAATTGTTTCAAAGTGCTGTTGTTTATCAGATTATTGGGTCGTGGCATTGCCTGGCGAGTAAACATAGACATTTCATAATCTTTCAGATTACCATCCACTGCTACATTTACTTCTGCTTCCATTCCCATCAAAACTTTCAGTTGCAGAGTAGCCAGATTTACACCGTTACGGGCAGACACAACCGTCGGTTTCAGACTGCGCATCTGCACTTCTGCACTGATTTTATCGTACTCGCTGACAGAGCCCTGCTCATACTTGGCTTTCACCACATTATAGTTGTCTTCGCTCTGCTTATAACTTTTCAGCAGCACCTCATAACTATCCTGTGCCAAAAGCAACTGATAAAAAGCTTTTGTTACTTGGTTTACCATATCGAGACGCGAAGACCGCGCTTTTTCCACAGCCAAATCCACATCTGTCTTTGTCAGACTGATACTCTTATAAAGTGCAGGTGCAAAGACAGGAAGACTCACAGACAGCCCCCCGCTATACGTGTTGTCTGTTCCCACTTCAATCACCTTCCCCTCCATAGCGAAAGACTGCTTCTTGATGGCTCGTGAATAACTACCCACTAAATTGGCTTCGGGAAACAGACCTGAATAGGCTTCCCGACGGGCTTCCTTCTTTAATTTGATTTCTTGACCAGCTACTTTAATAGTCGGATTCTCGCTCAACGCTATCCTGACCGCTTCCTGTAAAGTAACTTTTAACGTATCTTGTGCTTGTGCACTGTGTGCTGCTGCCACTGCCAGCAACAACAAGGCTAACTTAGGCTTTAAAAAAAACTTCATTTACTGTTTACTCTTTATTATTAGGTAACTAACTAGTTCTATCCATTCTTGTTATACTCCTCTCCTTTCTGGTTATGAAGGAAATTATCTACAATCTTCAATCCCTTTTCCGTAGAAATGCCCCGCATATGCATAAATACAACTGTCTCGTATATTTCAGCCAGCGAATAGGATTTACATATTTCAGAGCGAAGCAATATATCCATCTGCTCACCTACCATAACGCGAACAATAGCATAATTCACATCTTTGCGAAATATTCCTTGATTGACCCCCTTTTGATAAAACTCCATTGCGGCATCCAGGTTTTCTTTACGGCTTTCGGCAATATAAGCCACAACTCTAGGATACTTTTCCATATCCTCAAAGAACTTCCGATTTGTATTCTGGAAATCCTGTACGCTCTTCTGATAAAAACGAAGAATAACTTCCAAGACATTCTCTGCCTTGGAAGCTATTTCTTCCATTGATTTCTTCATCTCCTCCCGATGCAATCTCATCACATCAAGCAATAAGTCTTCTTTGTCATGAAATAACTCGTACAGCGTTCTTTTCGATATTGACAAATCGGCAGCAATATCATCCATTCTGACTGTCTTTACCCCTTTCCGGGTAAATGCTTTTGCAGCCGCTTGAACAACATGCTCTCTTACTATCGTTTTATCTGCTTTTTTCTTCTTAACACTGTTCATCATAAATAGAGAGGAGACAAAGATACACTTATTTTATAATACCCAACTTCGAATTTCGAACAAATTCCACCAAATGCACTATTTCAGGGCTGGAAGGCACTTGTTCTTCAATACGGCGCAATGCATCCTCAACAGAGGTATTCGCCTTATACAAAATGCGAAAAGCATGGGCTATGTGCTTAAGCACCGTTTCCGAAAATCCTTCGTGCTGCAATACCATTGTATTGATACTATAAAATGAAGTCGGCTCGTGAGCTGCCACACAATAAGGAGGAATATCTTTAGTAAAACGGCATCCGCCCTGCACAGCTGCATAAGTGCCCAAACGAGTGTGTCCCTGCATCAACACATTGGAAGTCAAAATAGCATAATCTTCGATGACACAACATCCCGATACCTGCGAACCATTACCAATAATGCAACCATTACCAATAATCACATCATGCGAGATACGCGCTCCCTGCATGATAAAATTATTGTTTCCGACCACTGTTTCATCGCCGCCAAAAGTGGCACGAATAATCACAGCGTTCTCACGAATCGTGTTATTATCACCTATACGGGCTATAGTTTCATCACCTTTATAGTTAAAATCTTGCGGAGCTGCTGCTATTACAGCTCCGTTATAAATCGTATTTCCGTTACCAATGCGTGCACCACTCATTAAACTGGCGTTAGGCATGATGACATTATTATCTCCTATTTCCACATTCTTATCAATGTAGACAAAAGGGTGAATTGTTACGTTTTTCCCAATCTTTGCTGACGGGTCTACATAAGCCAACGGACTAATCATATTCGTATCGTTTTTAAGGTTAATTATTCTCGTCCACCTCCTAGTGCGCTATACAAATTGATAACAGCCTGCATGCGCTGGAAAGTATCGGAAACTTCGTTCAACTGAGCACTTAGCAATGATTGCTGGGCAGTAATGATTTCCAAATAAGTGGCTTTACCCGCCTGAAACAAATCTTTGTTCATTTCTACTGCTTTCTGCATTTCCGAAACCTGTGCCTGATGTTCAGTCAGTTTCTTATCTGCCGTGTCATAAAGGAACAAAGCATCACTTACTTCCTTACCTGCTTCCAGAATAGTTTGCTGATAGTTCATCTTGGCAATCTGTTCTTCTGCTTTCGACACTTTCAAATTGGCAACCAGTTTTCCGCGCTGGAAAATAGGCTGAGTCAACGAACCAATGGCATTCCAAAGCATCACAGCCGGGTTGGAGATGACCGTTCCGTTAGAACCGTTCGTCCATCCCAATGTTCCGGTTATATTAACCCCCGGATAAAAAGCCGAACGTGCCTGATTAGTGGTATAGTAAGCACTTGCCAACGCCAGTTCAGCTGCTTTTACATCCGGACGGTTTTCAAGCAACTGTAAGGGTACACCTACTGCCAATTCTGTCGGCATTACTTGTTCTTCCAATGTTCCACGCTCTATATTTTGAGGAGCCTTGGCCAATAATACGGAAATAGAATTTTCCGTTTCGCGCACCTGACGTTTCAAGTCGGCCAGCGAAGCTTCAGTTTGATGATAAGCCCCTTTACTCTGTGCTACGGCAGATTCAGTAGTCATACCGGCTTCTTTCATAGCCTCCATGGTGCGAACTGTTTCTTTCATCAGAGCTACATTCTCTTCAGTTACACTCACCTGACGGTCAAGCATCAACAATGAATAGTAAGCATTGGCAATACCTCCAATCAACTGTGAACGTACAGCCTGCTGATAAGCTTTACTTTGCAAATAAGATGCTTTCTGCCCACGGTGTGCATTCAGTAACTTGCCAAATAAATCTACTTCCCAACTTGCAGAAGCGGGTAAAGTATAGTTCTTTACAGGAGTAGCTTTATCTACACTGGTCAACGAACCTTGCGGAACAAGTGCCAACGAAGGCAGATAAGACAGGCGGGCAGAATTCAAAAGTGCTTTCGATTCTTTCACACGCAACACGGCAGCCTGCATATCCACATTATTTGCCAATCCTTCTTCAATTAAAGCCTGCAACTTCGGATCGCGGAAAATTTCCTTCCACGACAGGTTGCCCATATTAGTTGTATCATTAGCAGCCAATGTATCGTTAACTGCCGCCGGGTCGCGATAGATACCGCTGGCATCTATCGACTCGGGACGATCATATGATTTATAGATGTGACAACTGCTCAACAAAAGCGTTGCACAACACAGTCCTATTATCTTTTTCATTGTTTTTCTATTCATTTACGGGTGTATTGTTCTATTTCGGGTTCAACCTCTGTATCATCTACATTCTCCCATTCTATCGGTTTGAATTTTTCCTGCAACCACTGGAATACCACGAACAACACCGGCACGATGAATATCTGGAAAATCATACCAATCAACATACCACCAATGGCCGAGGCTCCCAAAGTACGGTTACCGTGCGCACCTACTCCCATAGCCAGCATCAACGGAATCAAACCGACAATCATGGCCAATGAGGTCATCAGAATCGGGCGCAAACGAGCTGCCGCTCCCAATACAGCCGCCCATGAAATACTCATACCTTGTTTACGGCGATCCAAAGCAAACTCTACAATCAAAATGGCATTCTTCGCCAACAGACCCATCAACATAATCAATGCAATCTGCATATAGATGTCATTTGACATGGTTCCCAAAATCATCTTCAGTGCCGGAATACTTCCCAAAGCTGCAAATCCGTTTACAAACAGGAAGCTACCTAACAAACCGAACGGTACTGAAAGCAATACGGACAACGGCAGAATATAACTTTCATACTGTGCACTCAACAACAAGTAAACGAATACAAAACACAAGATAAAGATAATACCTGTAGAACTGCCACTGGTAGATGCCTCTTCACGAGCCATACCTCCCAACTCATAACCGTAACCGGCAGGCAAATTCTCTTTTGCTACCTCTGCAATAGCCTGCAAAGCCTGTCCGGAAGTATAACCGCTGGCAGGAGCCACCATCACTTTGATAGACGTATAAAGGTTGAAACGACTGATAACGTCCGGTCCATACACCTTTTTGATAGAAACGAACTGGGAAATAGGAGCCATCTCATTTCCATTACGTATCTTAATACTATTCAAAGACTCCAGATTCTTGGTTGCTTCGGGTTCTGCCTGAATCATTACACGATACATCTTACCGAAACGGTTAAAGTTAGAAGCATACAAACCACCGAAATATCCCTGCATGGTAGTCAGGATATCATTAGGACTAATCCCTGCCTTCTTACAAGCGGCCGCATCAATATCCAACATATATTGAGGGAAATTCGGGTTAAAGGTAGTCTGGGCCGAATTTATTTCGGGACGTGCCTTCAACGCATCCATATAATTCAAAATCACATCATAAAAATGATTCAAGTCACCACCGGTCTTATCCTGCATATTCAACTCAATATCGCTGGATGCCGAATAACCCGGAATCATAGGAGGAGCAAAGAACAACACCTGTGCATCTTTGATGATTTTCTGCGCACGCATAAACAAAGTACCCACCACAACATCCGAATTCTGCATCATGGAACGTTCTTCCCAGTCTTTCAGTTTAATAATGATAGAACCGTATGAAGGACCCTGACCACCAATAAAGCCGAAACCGGAAATCACCGTACGAGAATCTACTGCCGGTTCGGCAGCCACCAAGCTGTCTACACGGTTTAAGATTTCCATTGCACGTTCCTGTGAAGTACCGGGAGGCAGTGTCACCGCACCCATAATGGTACCGGTATCTTCATTGGGCACCATGCCCGTCGGAGTAACCTTCATAAAGAATACCAACAGAATGATAGAAGCGGCAACCAACCCGAATGACAACCATTTCTTATGGATAAAGAACACTACATGCTTCTTGTACTTCTTCAATATAGAATCATAAGCCGCATTGAAAGCTGTATGAAAACGTTCTACACGAGTCATTTTCTTCGCTCCGTGTCCTTCATCATGCGGCTTCAGGAAGATGGCACACAATGCCGGTGACAGAGTCAGCGCGTTCAAGGCCGAGAAACCGATAGCAATAGCCATGGTAATACCGAACTGGCGATAGAATGTACCGGCCGTACCTCCCATGAAACTTACCGGAATAAACACAGACATCATGACCAATGTAATAGAAACGATGGCACCGCCCAGCTCGCTCATGGCATCGATAGAAGCCTCACGGGAAGATTTATATCCCTGATCCAACTTAGCATGAACACCCTCGACGACGACTATGGCATCGTCTACTACAATCGCAATAGCAAGTACCATCGCCGAAAGTGTCAACAGGTTCACACTGAAGCCAATCAGTTTCAATACAAAGAAAGTAGCCACCAACGCCACCGGAATGGCAATGGCCGGAATCAATGTAGAGCGCATATCCTGCAAGAAGATATACACCACGATAAACACCAGAACAAACGCTTCAATCAAGGTTTTGATTACTTCATGAATAGAGGCAAACAAAAAGTCATTAGCATTTTGGGCTATATTGATGTTTAAACCTGTCGGCAATGACTCCTGTGCCTTTGCAAGCACCTCTTCCAAATTGGAGATTGTTTCGGTAGCATTGGTACCCGCCATCTGATAAACGATACAAGACACCGCCTTGTGACCGTTTACCATATTATTGAAAGTATAAGCCAAACGTCCCAATTCAATATCTGCCACATCACCCAAACGAAGCACATTTCCATCCGGCAATGCCTTGATGACAATATCTTCAAATTCAGTTGTTTGCTGCAAACGTCCTTTATAACGGATCGTGTATTGAAAAGTCTGATTACCACGTTCACCAAACTGTCCCGGAGCCGCCTCAATATTCTGTTCGGCCAAAGCTGCCGACACATCGGTAGGAATCAGTTTGTATTGCGCCATCACATCCGGTTTCAACCAGATACGCATAGAATAATCCTGTCCCAAGACATTGGCATCACCCACACCCTTCACACGCTTGATTTCAGGAATCAAGTTAATATTAGCATAGTTTTCAATAAACTCAATATTATACGAATCGGTTTCATCATACAATGAAAACACCATCAACATTGAATTTTGGCGTTTCTGAGTAGTTACACCCACCTTGGTTACTTCAGCAGGCAGCAATCCTTGTGCCATAGAAACACGATTCTGTACATTGACAGCCGCCATATCTGGATCTGTTCCCTGATTAAAGTAAACATTAATATCAGCAGCACCGTTATTAGACGCTGTAGACTGAATATACATCATATTCTCCACACCGTTTATCTGATCCTCCAACGGAGCGATAACCGAATTCAATACAGCTGTAGAATTCGCACCGGTATAAGTGGCGCGTACCTGCACCGTAGGAGGTGCAATATCCGGATATTGCGTAATCGGCAATGTAGCAAGTCCGATTACACCCAAAATAACTATCAAGACAGAGATTACTGTTGATAGTACCGGACGGTTAATAAATCTATCTAGTTTCATTCTCTATATACCTTATTTATATAAGTGAAATTAATCTTTTAAGTTATAGTGATTATTCAAAGGCCGTAGCAATATTACCTTCCTTTTGATCTTTCAGATGCTGTTGGTATTTAGCCTCTTTCTGTTCCGGAGTAATCGGAGTTATCGTCTGTCCGTCCTTCAGAGTCTGTACACCTTCAACTACAATTTTATCACCGGGTTTCAAGCCACCGGTAACAATATAATTCTTGCCATCATTCAAATTCGACACCTGAATTTCAGTATGTTTCAACGTATTATCCGACTGGAGTACATAAACAAATTTTTTGTCCTGAATTTCTTGTGTGGCCGACTGAGGAATCAGAATAATATCTTCCATAGTATAAGGGAAAATTACATTAGCCATACCGCCACTGCGCAAAACAGACTGCTTATTGGGGAAAATAGCACGCATACTTACAGAACCGGTAGACTGATCTATAACACCACTGACAGCATCAATTCTACCCTCTTCCGCATATACTGTTCCATCAGCCAGTTCCAATTTCACGGCCGGCATTTTTTCCAACTGGTCTTTCAATGTACCGCCTGCCTTAGTCATGGCAAGCAATTGTTTTTCAGTCATCGAAAAATAGACATACATATCACCGATTTCGCTTACAGTAGTAAGAGGCTGAGCCACCGATGGACTTACCAAACTTCCTACACGATAAGGGAATGTTCCGACTACGCCATTAGAAGGACTTGTCACAGTACAAAAATCCAAATTCTGTGTGGCACTTGTCAATTGCGCCTGTGCCTGTGCCAAACTAGCTTTAGCAGAGAGCAACTGATCTACTGCACTTTGATATTCAAAATCACTGATGATATTCTTATCATGCAGATTTTTCTTTTGTTGTTCATTCAATGTCAAGGTATTAACATTCGACTTAGCCATCTCCACAGCCGCACTTGCCTGGCGTTTGGCAGCCGCATACTGTGTAGGGTCTATTTGAAACAAAGCCTCGCCTTTGCGAACTGTAGCACCCTCATCTACACACAGTTTCACAATAAAGCCCGACACCTGCGGACGTACCTCGATATCCTGAATACCCTTGATAGTGGCCGGATATGAAGTGGATTGCTGGCTGGCCGTAGAGTGTACCGCCATTACGGTAAATTCGTCATCACCCAATTTCATACCACTCTGACCGCCTCCGCAACTGCTTAACACGGTCATTGCCGCCATAATAATCGCTGTGCGGCTTAATGAAATGCATTTCATTTTGTTTACTGTCATCTTCATAACTAATATTATTGAACTTTACTTATTTAGCAAAAGAAGTTGGACTTATCAGAAAACTTTCTAGCCCAATTAAGTTTTTAATGGCGCAAAATTAGTTATTTTTTCGCCATTTATATCCTTATTCAGTGAGCTTTAACTATAAATAACTCGTAGCTAAAAAGTGTTTGGAAAGGTTTAAATAAGCAGTAGGTATAATCCGTCATACCGATACACAAAGACAGGGAAATTATCCGGAATTTTATATCTTTACTTCCACAATGAAATAAGCCTGTGTCAAATATCGCATTTAAAATTTCAACAATTCGACATCATTTTACAGCACAAGAGCGTCATTTTATAATTTTATTTGTATTTTTGCCACCAATTTAAAACAATAACACTAATAAATAAGAAAATATTATGGTTAAGATTACCAAAGAGGCTGCCCTACTCTATCACTCACAAGGTAAGCCCGGAAAAATTGAAGTAGTACCCACCAAGCCGTACAGCACACAAACGGACCTGTCACTAGCTTACTCCCCCGGAGTAGCCGAACCTTGTCTGGAAATTGAAAAAGACCCGAAAACCGCATACGACTATACAGCGAAAGGCAACTTAGTAGCTGTTATCTCCAATGGTACTGCTGTCCTCGGACTAGGTGACATCGGTGCCCTCAGTGGCAAACCGGTCATGGAAGGTAAAGGACTGTTATTCAAAATTTATGCAGGCATTGATGTGTTCGACATCGAAGTCAATGAAAAGGACCCTGAAAAGTTCATTCAAGCTGTAAAAGCTATTGCTCCCACTTTCGGAGGTATCAATCTAGAGGATATTAAGGCTCCCGAATGTTTTGAAATAGAAGACCGTCTGAAAGCAGAACTAGACATTCCGGTTATGCACGATGACCAGCACGGAACAGCAATCATCTCTTCTGCCGGACTGCTGAATGCTCTCGAAGTGGCAGGTAAGAAAATAGAGAATGTAAAAATTGTAGTAAACGGTGCCGGAGCTTCCGCCACTTCTTGCACCAAACTATATGTAGCACTGGGGGCACGTAAAGAGAATATCCTGATGCTTGACAGCAAAGGCGTTATCACTAGCGACCGCCCCAACCTGACCGAAAGCAAAAAATTCTTTGCCACCGACCGCCGCGACGTGCACACACTGGAAGAAGCCATCAAGGGCGCAGACGTATTCCTTGGCTTATCCAAAGGAAACGTTCTCACACAAGACATGGTGCGCAGTATGGCCGATCATCCGATCGTATTCGCCCTTGCCAACCCTACTCCCGAAATTTCCTACGAAGATGCTATGGCATCACGCCCGGATGTCTTGATGTCTACCGGACGTTCGGATTATCCCAACCAAATTAATAATGTAATCGGTTTCCCCTACATATTCCGCGGAGCACTCGACACACAGGCAAAAGCTATCAACGAAGAAATGAAACTAGCTGCCGTCCGTGCTATTGCCAATCTGGCAAAACAACCCGTACCTGATGTGGTAAACGAAGCTTATCACGTAAATAACTTCACCTTCGGTCCCGATTATTTCATTCCGAAACCGGTAGATCCCCGCTTGATAACCGAAGTCTCAATGGCTGTTGCCAAAGCTGCTATGGATTCAGGTGTTGCCCGCAAAAACATTACAGATTGGGAAGCTTACAAAACCCGTCTGCGCGAGCTTATGGGACAGGAAAGCAAACTTACCCGCCAACTGTATGAAACAGCGCGCCGTGACCCACAACGGGTTGTTTTTGCAGAAGGCATCCATCCTACCATGCTGAAAGCTGCCGTCGAAGCCAAAGCAGAAGGCATCTGCCATCCGATTTTGTTGGGTAACGATGAACGCATCGAGAAACTGGCAAAAGAGCTTGATTTGAGTTTGGAAGGCATCGAAATAATCAATCTTCGCCATGATCGCGAAGCAGAACGCCGCGAACGCTATGCACGCATTCTTTCAGAAAAGCGTGCTCGTCAAGGGGCTAATCTTCAGGAGTCAAATGACAAAATGTTTGAGCGCAACTATTTCGGCATGATGATGGTAGAAACAGGAGAAGCCGATGCGTTTATCACCGGTTTGTACACCAAGTATTCCAATACCATCAAAGTAGCGAAAGAAGTAATTGGTATCCAGCCGGAATACAAGCACTTCGGCACCATGCATATCCTGAATTCAAAAAAAGGCACTTACTTTGTGGCCGACACACTGATTAACCGCCACCCGGACACAGATACACTGATTGATATTGCTAAATTATCAAAGAAAACTGTGGAATTCTTCAATCATACCCCGGCAATGGCCATGCTGTCTTACTCCAACTTCGGTTCGGACACGGAAGGCAGCCCTGCCAAGGTGCACGAAGCAGTGGACTATATGCAGAAGGAATACCCCGAACTCGCTATCGACGGTGAAATGCAGGTAAACTTCGCCCTGAACACGACACTTCGCGACGAGAAATATCCATTTACACGCCTGAAAGGTAAAGAAGTAAATACATTGATATTCCCCAACCTAAGCTCTGCCAATGCCACTTATCAACTGATTCAGTCTATGAGCAGCGAAACAGAAGTGCTTGGTCCAATCCAAATGGGACTGAACAAACCCATCCACTTCACCGACTGTGAAGCATCGGTACGCGATATCGTGAACATCACCGCTGTAGCAGTTATCGACGCCATCGTAGAAAAGAAGAAAAAGGCAAATAAATAATAACCTGTTTCAGAAAAGGGACAAAAGAACAAATTTTCTCAGTAGCGCAATCTGCATATACTTAATATTTGTTCTTTTGTTCTCCAACCTGATAAAATCTGTCACTAAAAACACCTGTATATTACCATGAGCCGAAAACCACTATCCCTCCCCCAAATCGTAATCCTTGCCCTTCTATGGATAACAATCTGCTATATCATCCTCACCGGAAGCGAACAAATAGACGGACCACTAATCTTATCCATTATCATTTCGGGCACTTTAGTCTTTATTCCTTTACTAAAGTTTTTAAAGAATAGGGAGAAATAATCTTTTATTCATATTTTTGCTTACATTTTGCACAATCTGATATTTTTAATCGCATTTTATTTATATTTTGTTGCACAATCCAATTCTTATCTATATTTTTGCATCATCAATAAAGCAATAAAAACTAATTAGTAACCATAAAAGAAATAGATTATGAATGCAGCTAAGGTATTAGATGAATTAAAAAGAAGATTCCCTAATGAGCCTGAATATCATCAGGCAGTAGAAGAAGTGCTCGGTACAATTGAAGAAGAATACAACAAACACCCTGAATTTGATAAGGTAAACTTGATTGAGCGCCTTTGCATTCCCGACCGTGTATATCAGTTCCGTGTTACTTGGATGGATGATAAAGGCAACATCCGAACCAACATGGGCTACCGCGTACAGCACAACAACGCTATCGGTCCCTATAAAGGCGGTATTCGTTTCCACTCTTCTGTAAACTTGGGAATCCTAAAATTCCTTGCCTTTGAGCAGACATTCAAAAACTCACTGACTACCCTGCCTATGGGTGGCGGTAAAGGTGGTTCAGACTTCTCTCCACGCGGTAAATCCAACGCAGAAGTAATGCGTTTCTGCCAAGCTTTCATGCTGGAGCTATGGCGTCATATCGGTCCCGAAACCGATGTACCGGCCGGTGATATCGGTGTAGGCGGACGCGAAGTAGGTTTTATGTTCGGTATGTATAAGAAGTTGTCTCACGAATTCACCGGAACATTTACCGGCAAAGGACGCGAGTTCGGTGGTTCACTGATTCGCCCGGAAGCAACGGGTTACGGTAACATCTATTTCCTGATGGAAATGCTGAAAACCAAAGGAACCGACCTAAAAGGCAAAACTTGTCTGGTATCGGGTTCGGGTAACGTAGCTCAATATACCGTAGAAAAAGTAATTGAGCTAGGCGGTAAAGTAGTCACTATGTCAGACTCTGACGGTTACATCTACGACCCGGACGGTATCGACCGTGAAAAGTTGGACTTCATCATGGAACTGAAGAACTTATATCGTGGACGTATCCGCGAATATGCAGAAAAATATGGTTGTAAATATGTAGCAGGTGCCCGTCCGTGGGGTGAGAAAGCAGACATCGCGCTGCCTTCTGCCACTCAGAACGAACTGAACGGTGACGAAGCACGCCAGCTAGTCGCCAACGGTGTTATGGCTGTCAGCGAAGGTGCAAATATGCCTTCTACTCCCGAAGCTATCCGTGTATTTCAAGAAGCCAAAATTCTGTATGCCCCGGGTAAAGCTGCCAATGCAGGCGGTGTATCGGTATCCGGTCTCGAAATGACTCAAAACTCTATTAAGCTAGGTTGGAGTTCGGAAGAAGTTGACGAAAAGCTGAAAAGCATTATGAAGAATATCCATACAGCTTGTGTACAATACGGTACGGAAGAAGACGGATATGTAAACTATGTAAAAGGTGCAAACATTGCCGGTTTCATGAAGGTAGCAAAAGCAATGATGGCTCAAGGCATCGTCTAATAAAGCTCATGCCTTTATATTAGTCATAACATACAGAGAGGGTGCAGGAATTTATTTCTTGCACCTTTTTTTGCTTCTATACCATAAAAAAGAAAAACGACCAATTCATTTTATTGCAATAATCAGAAAAATTTCAGGAAAAGCCTTAACTTTGTAAACTATATATATGTTTATTATCAAAGAACTTATAAAATTACCAATTCATGAGATTGAAAGACTTACTAACCTGTACCATAGGCATATTCCTTTGTACATCGTGCATCAAGGACGAAGCACCTAATGCGGAAGCAGATATCGAAAAATGTATATTGCCCGCCGATATTCTTTCAGGAACGGAAATCGACTACAACTTACCATTCGATGAAAGCCTAAATGCCTATCCCATTTACATAGAAGTAAACAATGGAACTGACCTGACCGCACAGGCACCAACTTTTGAACTGACTCCGGGAGCAACTATTAATCCGGCCAGTGGAACGACGCACAACTTTACAAAACCAGTGCGCTATACCACCACTTCGGAAGACGGAAAATGGCATCGTACTTATGCCATCAGTCTTCATTATCCGTCAACAACAAATATCCCGACTTCTTTCCATTTTGAGACAGTAAAAAAAGTAAGTAACTATTATGTTTTCTACGAAGAGGCGCCCGGACATGCCACCCTGACCTGGGCCAGTGGAAACCAAGGATTCGCACTGACAGGAGGAGGTAACTCTCCCGAGGAGTACCCAACTACCATCAGCTCAGAAGGACGTTCCGGCAATTGTCTGAAGCTGGTGACTCATACTACCGGAGACTTAGGTAATAAAGTAGGGAAACCTATTGCAGCAGGTAATTTATTTATAGGGAAATTTGAACTACTCAACGCATTAGGAGATGCTTTGGCAGCAACCAAGTTCGGGACAACATTTTACTATCAACCTACCAAACTGACCGGCTATTACAAGTATAAAGCAGGACCTAAATTTTACGAAAACGGGGAATATACCGACCGTAAAGATGTGTTCAATATATATGCTTTATTTTATGAAAAAGATGATAAAGTACAAACCTTAGACGGACATATTGCAACAAACAATTACGAACACCCCAATATGGTGGCTTTGGCAATAATAGACCAAGCAGATGCCGTGGAAACTGAAGAATGGAAACGTTTTGAATTGCCTTTCGACTACGAACGCTTTGGCAAAACCATCGACTTGGAAAAACTGGCCAAAGGACAATACAACATAAGTATTATCCTGTCCGCCAGCAAAAACGGAGACGAATTCAAAGGTGCCCCCGGCAGCACATTACTTATTGACGATTTGGAAATAGAGTACAAATAACTTAAAAGATTCTCGATATGAAAAAATATATATTGCTTTTGGCTATCACATTGGTAAGTGTCCACACATGGGCTCAAGAAAACAGAACAAAGACCTTGATAAACGCTGCATTGCACGGTTGGGAGTATGAATTGAAAGCCGGCTTCAACATTGGCGGAACATTACCTTTGCCTTTTCCCGAAGAAATACGCAACATCAAAAGCTATAACCCTACCCTTTCGATTACCATCGAAGGTAATATGACTAAATGGTTGGGAGAACAAAAGCGTTGGGGGGTCGTTACCGGACTTCGTCTGGAGAATAAAGGTATGCGTACAAAAGCAGAAGTAAAGAACTATGGTATGGAAATTATCGGTGAAGATGGCAATCGTTTAAAAGGCAACTGGACGGGAGGCGTACGCACCAAGGTACAAAACTCATACCTCACCATTCCTATTCTGGCTGCTTATAAATTGAACCAGCGTGTAAATCTGAAAGCCGGTGCTTATTTTTCTTATCTGATGGACGGTGATTTTAGCGGACACGTATATGAAGGTTATCTGCGTAAAGATGATCCGACAGGAGAAAAAGTAAACTTTAATAACGGAGCAATTGCTTCTTATGATTTCTCTTCCGATTTACGCAATTTTCAATGGGGAGCACAATTAGGAGTAGACTGGAAAGCATTCAAGCATTTAAAAGTATATGCTGACCTGAATTGGGGAATGAATGATATCTTTAACAAGGACTTCAAAACAATCACTTTCGATATGTATGCAGTCTATTTAAACGTAGGCTTCGGATATGCATTCTAAGCTTCATTTCTAAAAGACTTTCTTCTTTTTCCCAAAGATTCATCATAGCACAAAAAAGGCATCCCGAAAATAGGATGCCTTCTTTTATATTATTATATTCTTCAGAAAGAACAATTATTGTTTTCTTCCTTCAAAATCAACAACGACTTTCATTGTAGCAACTGCAATATCCAAATCAAGCTCTTTACCATCAGCATCACCTGTAATAACTACAGCCAATTCTCCCATTCCAAGAGCACTCATATCAATCGTAGTTTGACCATTTAACTTCAATTCGTTTGTCGAAGGAACCACATCGCATGTCGCATCAATTGTCATAGGAACAGGCAATACGCCGGGAATAGTAAAGTTGGATAAAGAAACCTTCACTTTACTATCGTCCACTCTAGTTACAACAATAGATGCAGCAACATCTTTAGCTACTTCCGTTCCTGCAAGCGTTACATCCAAGTCACCGGGATAAGTACCTACAATATTATCAACAGTCAAAACTTTGTTATCATCATCATCGTCATCACTACAGGCTGTAAACAGACATACCGTACATATCACAGCAAACAAATAATAAAAAACACTCTTTTTCATTGTTACATCGTTTTAAATTAACACTTAGGTTTATAATAATTTTCAATCAGCTTTGGCTTTCCCTTTCTTGTAGTGGATTATTTTACCTGAGTTAAGTCCAAACCTATCTCCAATTGAGTCGTGTTTTTGATGATTTCAGGCAATAACTTCAAAGTGGGAACCATCATTCCCGCCATGCCACCAAACTGAGGATCGCTTTTCATCGCTTCAATAACCATATTAAGGAACTCTTCATCCTCAAACAACGGAGCTACAATATTCTTCATTAACGGCAATAATAGGTCGGTACCTAAGAATACCTTCATTCTGTTACCTTCTTTTGTATAAGTTAAAGGTACACCGTTAATCAACATAGGATATAATTCAGCTATTGCTTGTTGCAAGATAGCACCTACATCTACCGTTCTGACAGATTTCTCAACATTATCAACATTCGCCATAATAGCCTGCGGATTGAGGAACAAGAGCAATTGATTGTCACCGGTCACTACATATTGAGCCATATTAGAAGGAGATGTAACCCATTCAGTACCGCCATTAGCAGCATCCATATAAGTAGCAACAATATTACCATCTGCTCCTAATGTCACATCTTTTAAAACAGAACACAACATTTGTTCCACACTGACTCTGTCTCCACTTCCATCGTCAAATAAAGGAAAGCGCAACGCTAAGAGCAGTAAATCGTTTATCTCTATTTCTGAAGGATGACCGAATATTTCAATAGCAGCCTTCGTGCCGGATTTCCAAACAAAATGAATCGGTTCGTCCATCCCGCCGTCTTCAGTATTTGCCAATGGAGTAGGCTTCCAAACAGTACCGGCCAAAGCTGTATTTTTCAAAGTAACATCAGTAAAGGACAAATCCATTGTGCCTGCAGTTACTTTACCTGCATAAGAAAATGTGCAATACTCTGTCTCTGAAACACCGGAAAAAGTACATTGATTTCCGTTGATAGACAAGTCGACAGACAAAGTAGTCACAGGACTACCCGGAAATACACCGGGACCGGTCGGAGAAGTCATGTTCGAGCGTTGTCCTTTCAAGATGCCGGCCAAGTCAAACTCTCCTTCTAAACGTAAAGTAGCTTTAGTCGCTTCGGTTGCATCAGGGGTGAAAGTTACTTTTTTACCCAACAGAGGCGCACCGTTATAAGTAAGTTGCAAACCATTCTCACTGTTAAAAGTTGTCTGTGGAATAGGGTTTACCACCTTTTCGTCATCATCGCTACAAGAGGTAAATAATCCTATTGTGCATATCACAGCAAACAAATAATAAAAGAGATTCTTTTTCATTTTCTAGTTAATTAAATTTATACTCAAAAATCGTGCAAATATACTAAAAAGTTAAACGTCAGACCACCTTTTTCGATATTTAGAACATATTTTGTGTTATTTGGAACACTATTCAGGCAACATCACCACTCCCTGTTTCTTCTTTCCGTCCATCTTCACTATCAAAGGGTTATCAAAACGGACATGCCTGATAAACTGAGTTTCCTCCACCGCCGGTTGTGCGTTGAGTATGTCCTGATTATATACACCATCATTCATATACGAATTAATTGTGAAATAACCCACTCCAAAAGAAGTCAGATTCTGGAAAAAATGAGTTCCCTGGCTCGGATCTACACGATAATTGGTCAAACCGGCTTCCACTATAATACGGGCAGCCGAAATATGAGGCCACTTCACAGGAATCCCCAACCAAGAATCACTGCTTCCCCAACGCCCCGGTCCTACCAATATATAATGTTTGCCTTCATCCAGAAATTTGCGGTTCATTTTCTCTATTTCATACGCAATGGTAGGATTGTTTGAAGCTGTATAACCTTCTGTTTTTACATAGATTATATCATGAATATCCTCCATAATGCCATGTCCCAATGAATTATTACTCCTTAATAAAACATTCTCATCCTTAATAAGGTTCAAGTCTTCATCCAAAACAGCCTTGATATCTACCATCGGACGAATTTGTAACAGATAAAATACACCTGTCTTCTTCTGTGCATTCAGCGTTACGGCAAACTCTATCTCGACAGGACGACGCATCTCACTCTGCCCATATTCTTGAGCCAATTGCAATATGCGAGGCAATGGAAAGACATCGTGCTGCAATACGTTGGCAAAAGTAATCAGTTTTCTGCCTCCCGGATAAATACCGTCACGAATCACCATATCGTATGGATCGTAAGTAGACGCAATAAAGTTCAACGCTCCGTCATTATCGGCTTCTTTCACCGGGAGTTTCAATAAATTAAAGCCATCATCCAAAGAGAAATTATGACCTGTATTCTTCAAATCGAGTGCGTAGAACCGGGTTTGGGTTTCGCGAAGTGCTATCTCCATCTCACTGGTTTGCAACACCTGATTCGGATGATACGGACAGATACGCAAAGTCAGTCCTCCATCTACAATGTATTTGCCCAAGCCTAATGCCAGACTTACCGTACCTTCTTCCGCCGTCTCGTCGCCAATCGGATAATAATTGAGCGAACGTGCAACCCCGGAGATGGAAGGATAGAAACGGTCGCCATATTGTGTTCCTACCACTTCCTGCAAAATTACAGCCATCTTTTCCTGATCGATGACATTGCTGGTAGCCTGCATATAGGCTTTGCTGTCTCTATAATAAACCGAGGCATAAACACCTTTAATGGCATCGCTCAACATACGCAGCATCTCATACTTATCTTCCAAATAGGGAATCATATAGGTAGAGTAAATACCTGCAAAAGGTTGATAATGGGAATCTTCCAACAAACTGGAAGAACGGATGGCTATCGGAGACTTCACCACATCAAAGAATGCAAAAAAGTCCTCCACCAAACGGTCGGGCAGCTTGGCACGAAGAAAAGCTTTCAATATCGTATCGTCATCCGCATCACTCAAAGCCACCTGATACAGTCCGTTGGTATCCATGAATTCGTCAAAAATATCGGTACAGAGCACTACCGTTTTAGGTATTACGACAGTAGCATTTTCAAATTCATCGAATTCGATATGACGCTTTACCATATTGTCTATAAAAGCAAGTCCGCGTCCTTTCCCTCCCAAAGACCCTTCACCGATACGGGCAAAATTGGAATAACGGTCAAAACGGTCACGCTGAAATACCGCCACCACGCCTTGATTCTTCATCTTACGATACTTCACAATCGCTTCGAAAATTATCCGGCGATGCGCATCTATGTCCTGCAAAGACTTCCAAGTAATCTGTTTCAGGAACTCGGCAGGCGGAAACATGGCACGGGAGTAGAGCCAACGAGAGACGTGGTTGCGGCTGATGTGATAAAGCAAAGATTCCTTCGGAATGGAAAAGATGATATTCTGTAACTCTTTCAAGTTGCGGACACGCGCCACTTCTTCAAAAGTATCGGGATTACGGAAAATAAAATCCCCAAAGCCAAAATGCTCGGAAATGATTTCACGCAAGTCTATATTCATTTTTTTGGAGTTCTTATCCACAAAACTTGCATCGTATCTGCCGGCATATACCTTATTATCAACTTCCGATGATTGGAGAATTAAAGGGATGAACGGATCACGGGAACGAATTTCGGCAAGTAACTTTATACCTGCCATCGGGTCTACTACCCCACCGCGGGGATAGCGTGCATCGGTAATGATTCCCAATACATTCTTCTCATATTTGTTATATAAGTCCATTGCCTCTTCGTATGTACGTGTCAGAACAATTTTGGGACGTCCCCTCATACGAAGTGTGCGCTGGTGGGCATTCAATGCTTCAGTGGCAAATTCCTGACTTTGTTTCAAAACAAACTTATATAAATTAGGTAACACGGAAGAATAAAAACGGATAGAGTCTTCCACCAGCATAATCATCTGTACCCCGACCTCTTTTACATCATGCTCCAAATTCATCTTGTCTTCTATCAATTTAATGATAGACACCAGCAAATCAGTGTTTCCCAACCAACAAAACACATACTCAAAAATACTCAAGTCTTCGTGTTCCATACGTGCTGTAATGCCATGAGAAAACGGAGTCAGCACCACCAACGGAATATGGGAATACTTGTTTTTAATGCTGCGGGCAATCTCAAACGTATCACTGTTATCAGTACCCGGCATACAGATGACAAGATCGAATGTAGTATTCGCCAATTGCTTCCAAGTCTCCTCTTCGGTAGATACCTGTGTAAAACGAGGAGGATAACGAAGGCTGAGGTTCATGTATTCATTAAATATCTTTTCATCGATTCGTCCGTCATCTTCCAACATAAAAGCATCATACGGATTAGCAACCAAAAGGACATTGAATATTCGTTTAGTCATAAGGTTTACGAACGAAGTATCCTTGAAATACAATTGATTTAATTTTAACTTGCTGAGCATAATTCTTAGATTTACACAGATAATGTAATAGCAAAATACGTTAATAATATTGTCTTATGCAACTTATTTGCAAGAAAAAAGAACTTTTGGAAATAAAGGAGGAAAGCCCCCTATTAACTTTTTATTATAGTAACCCTAATTTTTCCGCAAAAATATTTTGCCAAGTCGGATAAAAACATACCTTTGCATCAGAAATGAATTTCATTTTGTCAAAACCTTAAATGCAAACTATTATGGATATCAATCAAATCATGGCTTCTCTTGAAGCTAAACACCCTGGTGAATCAGAGTACTTGCAGGCAGTTAAAGAGGTGCTGCTTTCTATTCAAGACATATACAATCAACACCCGGAATTTGAAAAGGCATCACTTATCGAAAGATTGGTGGAACCGGACCGTATCTTTACATTTAAGGTGCCTTGGGTGGATGATAAAGGCAAGGTACAGGTAAACTTAGGTTACCGCGTACAGTTCAACAATGCCATCGGTCCGTACAAAGGCGGCATTCGTTTCCATGCATCGGTCAATCTCTCCATACTGAAATTCTTGGGATTCGAACAAACATTTAAAAACGCATTGACAACATTGCCCATGGGCGGAGGTAAAGGCGGTTCCGACTTCTCACCTCGTGGTAAGAGTGATGCCGAAATCATGCGCTTCTGCCAGGCATTCATGCTTGAATTATGGCGTCATGTAGGTCCCGATATGGATGTACCGGCCGGAGATATCGGTGTAGGCGGTCGTGAAGTCGGCTACATGTTTGGTATGTACAAAAAGCTCACCCGCGAATTTACAGGTACATTTACCGGCAAAGGTTTGGAATTCGGCGGTTCATTAATCCGTCCCGAAGCAACCGGATTCGGCGGCTTATATTTTGTAAACCAAATGCTAAAGAATAAAGGTATTGACATTAAAGGTAAAACCGTAGCTGTTTCCGGTTTCGGTAACGTGGCATGGGGTGCTGTAACCAAGGCAACCGAATTAGGAGCCAAAGTGGTGACTATCTCCGGTCCGGACGGATATGTTTATGACCCGGACGGTATCAGTGGTGATAAAATAGACTATATGCTGGAATTGCGTGCGTCAGGCAATGACATCGTAGCTCCTTATGCAGAAAAATATCCGAATGCCAAATTCGTTGCAGGACGTCGTCCATGGGAAGTAAAAGTAGATATTGCACTGCCTTGTGCAACTCAAAATGAATTAAATGGCGAAGATGCTTGCAATTTAATAAAAAATTCCGTTCTTTGCATTGGAGAAATATCAAACATGGGTTGTACTCCCGAAGCTATTGACGCATTTATCGAAAACAAGATGCTTTATGCACCGGGTAAGGCAGTCAATGCAGGCGGCGTAGCAACATCAGGTTTGGAAATGAGTCAAAATGCAATGCACATGAGTTGGAGCGCAAAAGAAGTGGATGATAAATTGCATCAGATTATGTATGGCATCCATGAACAATGCGTGAAGTACGGAACAGAACCCGACGGATACATCAACTATGTGAAAGGAGCAAACATTGCAGGCTTTATGAAAGTAGCTCACGCAATGATGGCTCAAGGAATTGTATAAAGCATTCTATTAGCATAAAAAAATATCTCGTTTAGTTGTATTTGTATTTTGTATTGTAGCTTGCGCTGCCCGCCTGTGAAGGTATGGCAGCGTTTTTTATTGAAAATTCCAAAGTTTATTTATAAATTTGTACCAATTTGAAAAGCTCATAAATTGATATTCTATGAAAGTAATACAACTGAAAGGTCTGGACACTGATTTATACCCATTAATCGGTCCGTTAGTGATGAATCCGAAAGTACTGAAGGCTAATAACAATTATCCATTCAAGACTACGGCAAATCATCAATGGTATATTGCAGTAAACGATCAAGAAGAAGTAATGGGCTTTCTGCCTGTGGAAAACAAAAAAAGCACTTCTGTTATTAATAACTACTATCTTAAAGAAGACGACGGAGAATTACTGAAACTCCTTTTTTGCCAAATTGATATAAAAAAAGATATAACTGCGATTGTATTATCCAAGCACTTGGACATATTCAAGAAATTGGGGTTTGAGCCGGAACACCAATGGACCAATTATATTAAAATGATATATACCAACCACGACAAAAAATGAAGAAAAAGGGAACCAATACCGAAAATGTTTACGAACTGATACAAAAGCGACTTAAATTTATTTTTGACGAATTTGATAATATTTATGTCTCCTTTTCGGGAGGCAAGGATAGCGGGGTCTTACTCAACCTATGCATTGATTATATCCGTAAACATAATCTGAATAGAAAAATAGGCGTCTTCCACATGGACTATGAGGCACAATACAAAATGACGACGGATTATGTGGAAGAAACATTCAGGCAGAATTTGGATATTCTGGAAATCTATCATGTATGCGTACCATTCAAAGTCGTTACCTGTGCATCCATGTACCAACAGTTCTGGCGTCCCTGGGATGAAGAGATGCATGCCAACTGGGTGCGTCCGATGCCGAAGAATTGCTATAAGAAGGAAGACTTCCCTTTTTATAACGACGAAATGTGGGATTACAATTTTCAAGTGGAATTCGGAAGATGGTATCATAAAAAAAAGGATGCCGTACGCACTGCCTGCCTCGTAGGTATCCGAACACAGGAAAGCCTCGACCGCTGGAGGACTATTTATAGCAACAATCGCCTGTTCACATATCATAATTTAAAATGGTCACGCAGAATAGGATACGACCTCTTCAACCTTTACCCCATTTATGATTGGCGTACCGAAGATATATGGGTGGCTTATGCACGCTTCAAATGGCCCTTCAATCAGCTCTATGAACTATATTATAAGGCAGGAGTCCCCTTGGACAAGCAACGCGTTGCCAGCCCTTTTTTAAGTACAGCACAGGAAACCCTGAAACTTTACAAAGCCATCGACCCCAATACATGGGGAAGAATGTTGGGCCGGGTAAATGGCGTAAACTTCACCGGCATCTACGGAGGAACCCGTGCCATGGGCTGGCAAAGCATAAAACTCCCCAAAGGGTATACATGGAGAGAGTATATGTATTTTCTACTGGAAACACTCCCCGAAGATATGAAAAACGCCTATCTTGAAAAGCTAAGGGTAAGCAGAGAATTCTGGAAATATCGGGGAGGATGCCTCAGCTTGGAAACCATACGCAAATTAAATGAGTTAGGCATCAATATGCATGTACAGAAAACAACCAACTATAAGACAGATAAACTGCCTGTACAAATGGATTATCTGGACGACATAGATATACCCGAATTCAAGGAAATTCCAACTTACAAACGTATGTGTATATGTATCCTGAAGAATGACCATGTTTGCAAATACATGGGATTTGCCCTGACCAAAAAGGAAAAGCAGAGAAGAGATAAAGTAATGCAAAAATACAAAAATATCATGAGATGAAAAAAGAATACGAGAGTCCTGTATATCATGTACGCCGTGTACCGGTAGAGAAAGTACGTGCCAACAGTTATAACCCCAACCATGTAGCGCCCCCCGAAATGAAGCTGCTCGAGCTTAGTATTTGGGAAGACGGATACACCATGCCTTGTGTTTGTTATTATATCCCGGATGAAGATGTTTACGAACTCGTAGACGGCTATCACCGTTACTGCGTTCTCAGGACTTCCAAACGGGTATTCGAACGCGAAAAAGGATTATTGCCGGTGGTGGTTATTGAGAAAGACTTATCTAACCGAATGGCAAGTACCATTCGCCATAACCGTGCCCGCGGCACTCATAGCGTCGAACTGATGGTCGACATTGTGGCAGAGCTCACTAAAGCCGGAATGAGCGACGAATGGATTAAGAAATATATCGGAATGGATGCCGACGAACTATTACGTCTGAAACAGATATCAGGACTGATGGAACTGTTTGCCGACAAGGAGTTTTCTATCCCGGAGGAAGCATGACAACAATCAGCCTAAACAAACGAACAAATTGAAATACACTCATTTACTATTGGGGTTATCGGCATCAGTCTTCTGCGCCTGTTCCGATAACCTTACTGATTTTATCCAAAGCGATAGAAGCATAATCACAGGCAACTGCTGCCGGTTTATCAATAATCCGACAAACACCACTTCATTGCCTTCAGGCAGCCGGGCAGTGCTGAATGCCACCGGAAGTCTGCAATTAGAGAACCAAATTTTCACCTATTCGGGAGATGTGTGGGAAAGCGACTTACCCATCGCATGGACTGATTTATCGGGGACGACCGATATTGTTGCCTTATACCCCACTTATAAGGACAATCTGTATGATGACCTGTACCCGGAAGGACGATTGGAAGACGTGCTCTACATAAAAGACAGATTCGAGGCCGGACGGGGAATCGGTTTTCAATTTAAGCATCTCTTTTCCCGCCTCACCTTTCACATCAGTGAAGAATTACAAGGAGAAATAAAAGAAATCAGACTGACAACTCCTGTCATTGTCGACAAGATTATTCCTGCCACGGCAGACCTGAAACTTGATGCAGAACAAAGCCATACGACCATCACCCCCGGAGATGCTTCCGAAAGCTATTCATTTATCATTCCTCCGAGCGAGAATATCGGTTTGAAGGTCGAGATTATCACCAATCATGCGAGCTTTGTCAAAGAATTGAACCCACAAGATTTCTTAAGCAATTACGAATATACATGCAATATCAAGATTCTTGATGAACAATCGAATATTGGCATTTCCTCTGCTGAAGATTTGATTGCATTCAGTTTATTAATCAATAATAAAGAATACAATGGTAAATCGCTGAGCGACTTCGGCATCACCAAAGACGGCGTTACCACTTATAGGCTTCTGAATGATATTGAATTGACGGACGAGGATTGTAAACGGATGAAGCCTATAGGAATGGACGGTAAAACATTAGAATATAAAGACATCTTTGACGGACAAGGATTCAGCATCTGCAATCTCACTCTTCCCAATACCAGTTCGGGAAAAAGCGGACTCTTCGGTCATACATCAGAAAATGCTATGATTAAAAATCTTTGCATAAAGGGAGCAAAGCCCAATGCTCAAAGAAAGTCGGACGCCGGAATACTGGTAGGTTACAATAAAGGCCATATCATAAATTGTTCAATTCAGAAATCAACGGTAAAATCCAATGCCCGTTCCGGTGGTATAGCGGCTTTTTCAACCGGAACCATTGTAAACTGTTCTGTTGTGTCTTGTCACCTGGAATCGCAAAGTGCCGGAGGAGCAGCAGGAGAAGCAAGCGGGAAAATAATAAATAGTTTCTTTGTTAATGACACTATAAAAAACAATACTACCGGAGCCAGTGCCGGTGGAATATATGGTAAAGGGAATGCAAATTCTTTAACAGTCATCAACTGTTATGTGGATTGTTCTTCAAATCAAAGTTCATTTGGCATAATCACCGGAGAAGCCAATTCCAGCAGAACCGAACATTGCTTTTACAAATATTACAGTGGAAAAAAAACCGGACTCAAGGAAAGTCAAATGACAAATACCTACAGTTATGATGCAAACTTCATCGGCTCGAACGGCAAATCCGTTTTATCTTCCCTCAATGAATGGGTGGACACAAACTCCCTCCTCTACCCCGAATACGAACTCAAACATTGGACAAGCGGAAACAATGAGATTCCCGCCATCTTCATCGGCATCAAATAAAAGCAATATCCATATATACCTGTCTCACAACAAAGGAAAGAATAAGCCTTTTCCTACGGACGGCTAAGTCTTTTTGAACGGCAGATTATTACGTCCTGCGGCAGTGAAACGTACGTCCTGCTACAGTGGAACGTACGTCCCATTACAGTGGGATATACGTCCTGCGGCAGCAGAACGTAATAACCGGACGCAGAAAAAGGCTTAACCCAAGGTAAGCAAACGCTTACCCTGTCCGAAGAAACAACCTAGAAAAAATGCAAGGAAATGACAAAGGAAAGCAACCAAGGAGACAGGGATATAAAAAAAGAGACTGTCCGTTTTGCCAGACAGTCCCTTTTACTAATATATATTGTTTGGATTAAAGAGCACCTACTTCGTGCAAAGCAGCGTTAGTCTTACGAACAGCAGCAGCACTTGCAGCAAATTTAGCTTTTTCTTCTTCGTTCAAAGGCAATTCAACGATCTTTTCAATACCATTCTTGCCCAAGATTACAGGAACGCCACAGCAAATATCTGATTCACCGTATTCGCCTTCCAAATAAACCGAACAAGGAACCATCTTACCCTGATTGTGGATGATAGATTCAACCACGAATGCACCGGCTGCACCCGGAGCGTACCATGCAGAAGTACCCAGCAACTTAGTCAGAGTAGCACCACCTACCATAGTAGCGGCAGCAACTTCCTGCAATTTTTCTTCAGACAAGAAGTTAGAAACAGGCATACCTTTGTAAGTAGCGAAGCGAGTCAAAGGAATCATAGTAGTATCACCATGACCACCGATTACCATACCTTCCACTTCGTTTGCATTGCAACCCAAAGCCTGAGACAAGAAATATTTGAAACGTGAGCTATCCAAAGCACCACCCATACCGATGATTCTGTTCTTCGGCAAGCCCAAAGCTTTCAATGACAAATAAGTCATAGTATCCATCGGGTTAGAAATAACAACGATGATAGCGTCAGGAGAATATTTCAGAATGTTCTGAGCTACAGATTTAACGATACCTGCATTAACACCAATCAGTTCTTCACGAGTCATACCCGGCTTACGAGGAATACCTGAAGTGATAACAACAACATCAGAATTTGCTGTTTTTTCATAATCGTTAGTGCAACCAACAATGTTTGTGTCGAAGCCCAACAACTGAGCTGTCTGCATCATATCCATTGCTTTACCTTCCGATACACCTTCTTTAACGTCCAGCATTACTACTTCGTCTGCCACTTCGTTAAAAGCAAGAACATTTGCACATGTAGCACCTACGTTACCTGCGCCTACTACGGTTACTTTTGACATAATCTCTATTTTATTTAAAGTTGATAATAAAATCGTGTTCTTAAAAGCACTGCAAAGTTACAATGATATTCCGAATTAGGGAAAAATTTCCATAATTATTTTCGGGCAGTATGCACAAAATATTGTACTTTTGCCCAAAATTCAATGTAACACTATGGATAAGAGCAAAAAACTGATTATTGTCATTATTCTGCTGATTATTATCATCGGCGGAGTTTCTTTCTATGCTTTCCATCAGGCAAAGGAGAATAAAGAAATGAGCGAACTCTTTGCTGTCGAAAAGTTGGAAATGGAGAATGAGTACACCACTTTTGCAACGCAATATGATGAGCTTCAGGTGCAAATCAACAATGACTCCCTGCGCGAAAGACTGGAAAGTGAGAAATTGAAGACTCAACGACTGCTGGAAGAGTTGCGCCAGGTAAAAACAAGCAATGCCGCCGAAATCATGCGACTGAAAAAGGAGCTGAAGACTGTCCGCGCCGTATTGCGCACCTATGTCATCCAAATCGATTCACTGAACAAGCTCAATCAGGCTTTGGCAGAAGAAAACCAGGAAGTAAAACAGAAATATACGCAGGCAACCCGCCAAATCAGCAATCTGTCTCAGGAGAAAAAGAACCTGAACGAAAAGGTGACGTTAGCATCGCAACTGGATGCAACCGCCATCACTGTACTTCCCAAAAACAAGCGGGGAAAAACAGCCAAGAAGGTGAAAGATGTAAAGAAGATAGCTGTTTCCTTCACTATCGTCAAAAACATCACTGCCAAAACAGGCGAACGCACCTTATATATACGCATAGCCAAACCGGATAACGATGTATTGACCAAAAATGCATCCAACACATTCCCATACGAGAACCGCGAACTGACTTATTCTATCAAGAAATATATAGAGTATACAGGAGAGGAACAAAACGTGACTGTTTACTGGGATGTGGAAGAATACCTTCCGGCAGGCACTTACCATGTGTATATCTTTGCCGAAGGAACCATGATAGGGCAACAGGCATTCAGCATGAAATAAATTCCTTTATTGTATTATAAAAAGGGAGTGTGTCAAAACCTGGATAATGCTGTCGTTTAGTTTGTAGGGGCGAGGCTCGCTCGCCCGAAAACAGTTTGCTTTGTGTCTTCGGGCAGGCAAACCCTGCCCCTACAGCTGACGATGGGATAGGCCGGTTTAGTTTTGACACACTCCTTTTTTTATATCTTTTTATTCGGCTGATATTGCCTATTCACATTTTAGTCGTATCTTTGCATCGTTGCATAAGCAACTTTAAACACATTAGCAACAACACTAAGATGAAGAGAATTTTCGGTTTTGTCCTGTCTATATGGGTATCAGTAGGGGTTTCAGCCCAACACACACTGACATTGGATAGTTGTCGTGCTATGGCACTAAAGAGCAACAAAGAGCTACGCATATCCGCCGAGAAAATAAATGTGGCGCATTATGAAAAGAAAGCTGCTTTTACGAACTACCTGCCCAAGATTGCCGCTATGGGAACGTATATGCGCACCCAAAAAGAAATCTCCTTATTAAGCAATGACCAGAAAGGAGCTATCGGCAACATAGGAACCGCCGCACAAGGGTCTATCCAAGAAACTTTCCAACAACTGGCCGCTTCCAGCCCCGAACTGGGCGCCCTGCTCCAGCCGCTGGCTCCGCTCATCCCCGGCATAGGGAACAAACTGAATGGCATAGGGCAAGGGCTGGTCGATGCGTTGCACACCGATACCCGCAATATGTATGCAGGTGCCGTCACTCTCACCCAACCCATCTTTATGGGAGGCAAAATTGCAGCCTACAACAAGATAACCCGATATGCCGAACAACTGGCCCAATCACAACATGCCACCGGCATGCAGGACATCATTCTCGGTACCGACCAAGCCTATTGGCAGGTCATCTCATTGGTAAACAAGAAAAAGCTGGCGGAAAGTTATCTCCGACTGGTACAGCAATTGGACAGCGATATAGACAAAATGATAGCCGAAGGAGTGGCTACCAAAGCCGATGGTCTCAGCGTAAAGGTGAAAGTAAATGAAGCCGAAATGAAACTGACGCAAGTGGAAGACGGACTGAACCTTTCTAAAATGGTATTGTGCCAGCTTTGCGGCATTCCCTTGAATGAGGACATCCGATTGGCGGACGAAGAGGTAGAGAACCTCCTGGTTGCCGATGAAGCACAGGCCTCCGACAATGTTGCCACTGCCCTTGCCAATCGCGAAGAACTGCGAAGCCTCGACCTGGCTGCCAAAATATATGCACAGAAAGTCAATGTCACCCGTGCCGAGTTCTTGCCCACTGTAGCCCTGACAGCCAATTATATGGTGACTAATCCTTCATTGGTCAACGGATTTGAGAACAAATTCCGCGGTATGTGGGCCGTAGGAGCAATGGTGAAAATACCCATTTGGAATTGGGGCGAAGGAATGTATAAGGTAAAAGCCGCCAAAGCCGAAGCCAATATTGCCCGCTATCAGTTGTCGGACGTAAAAGAAAAGGTGGAGCTGCAAGTCAATCAGGCCACCTTCAAAGTAAATGAAGCCGGAAAGAAACTGGCAATGGCTACCAAGAACATGGAAAAGGCGGAAGAAAACCTCCGTTATGCCAAGCTGGGATTCAGTGAAGGAGTTATCCCCACCAGCAACGTACTGGAAGCACAAACAGCATGGTTGTCGGCTCAATCGGACAAAATAGATGCACAGATAGACGTGAAACTGACTCAAGTATATCTACGCAAATCAATGGGAACATTAAAATAAGAACAAGATATGGCAGAAAGAACACAACGCAGCAACATTTTGCTGGCATTCATTTCACTGACGGCAGTCATTGCAGTCGTGTCTCTGATAGGTTTCTTCACATTGGGCAAAGGTCCCGAAATTATTCAGGGACAAGCTGAAGCAGACGAATACCGTGTGTCCGGAAAAGTCCCGGCACGCATTCTTGAACTCCGTGTAAAAGAAGGAGATAAGGTAAAAGCCGGCGATACCCTGGTTATCCTCGAAGCTCCCGATGTGATGGCAAAGCTGTCGCAGGCACAAGCTGCCGAACAAGCAGCCCGGGCAATCAGCGAGAAGGCACAGCGAGGGACTCGCCGGGAACAGTTGCAAGCTGCTTTCGAAATGTGGCAGAAAGCCAAAGCCGGAGTAGAAATTGCCGAGAAGTCATACAACCGTGTGAACCGACTCTTTGAACAAGGCGTGATGTCCGCACAAAAGCGCGATGAAGCCAAAGCACAATTTGACGCAATGGCAGCCACCGAAAAAGCTGCCCGTTCACAGTACGAAATGGCTAAGAATGGCGCCCGGCAGGAAGACAAAGCAGCTGCCGCCGCACAAGTGGAACGTGCCAAAGGAGCAGTTGCCGAGGTATCTTCCTACATGGATGAGACCATCCTCACAGCTGCTGCCGACGGTGAAGTGACCGAAATATTCCCCAAAGTGGGCGAGCTGGTCGGCACCGGTGCTCCGATTATGAATATCGCCCGACTGGATGATATGTGGGTGACTTTCAATGTGCGCGAAGATTTCTTGAAAGACTTCACTGTGGGAGAAGAAATCAACGCCTTTATTCCGGCATTCGATAAAGAAGTGAAATTCAAAGTGACTTACATGAAAGACCTTGGCACATACGCCGCTTGGAAGGCAACGAAAACAACCGGACAGTTTGACTTGAAGACATTTGAAGTGAAAGCCGTTCCTGTGGAGAAAGTAGAAGGCTTACGCCCCGGAATGAGCGCCATTATAGAGAAATAAATGAGAACAACGCATATCATCTTCCAGATAGCCAAGCGCGAAGTGTTCCGCATCGCCACAAGGCCGCTATACCTGTTTTGCATGGTCATAGCTCCTTTGTTCTGCTACATCTTCTTTACTACGCTGATGTGGAACGGACTTCCCACGGATATGCCGGCAGGGGTTGTCGACTTGGACAATACAGCAACCACCCGCAACATTATCCGCAACCTGGATGCCTTTCAGCAAACCAAAATTGTGGCACATTATGCCGGCTTTGCCGATGCGCGCAAAGCCATGCAGGAAGGAAAGATTTATGCTTTTTACTTTATTCCCGAAGGTACAACGGCAAAGGCACTTGCCAGTCGTCAGCCCAAGGTTTCTTTTTATACCAATTATTCTTATCTGGTAGCCGGGTCACTGCTTTATAAAGACCAACGCACCATGTCCGAACTGGCAAGCGGTGCCATCGGTCGCGCCACTTTGCGTGCCAAGGGTGCTACCGACGACCAAGCCGTGGCTTTCCTGCAACCTATTGTCATTGATTCTCACATACTGAACAACCCATGGTTGAACTATTCCGTTTACCTGAGCAATACCATTATACCGGGTATCTTGATGTTACTGATATTCATGACCACCATCTATACCATCGGAAGTGAAATAAAAGGCAATACCCAGAAAGAATGGATGCAAATGGCCGATAATTCCGTCACTTTGGCTCTATCCGGCAAACTGTTGCCACAGACCCTCATATTCTTTATCATGGCCACCTTTTATAATGTATACCTGTATGGATTCCTGCATTATCCGTGCAACAGCGGTATCCTCCCCATGCTCTTGGCAGGACTGTTGCTGGTATTGGCATCACAAGCCTTTGGCATTTTCTTGTTCGGACTGTTCACCACCATGCGGCTTGCTTTAAGCACAGCTTCGCTATGGGGAGTCATTTCCTTCTCCATTTCAGGAATGAGCTTTCCCGTCATGGCTATGAATCCTGTGTTGCAGGGATTAGCCTGTCTGTTTCCGCTACGGCATTACTTCCTCATCTACGTCAACCTGGCACTCAACGGCTATCCCTTGATTTATGCATGGCATTCGGTAGTAGCATTGATGCTTTTCATGCTATTGCCTTTCTTCATACTGAAAAGGCTTCGCACCGTGCTATTGCACTATGTATATATCCCTTAAAAAACTAACCGGTTATGAAAGAGAAGAGATTCAAAGAGATAGTTTCGGAAGGCATTGCAGACCTGTTCTATATCTGGTGGCAAGAGCTGAAGGCTGTGGTAAAAGACCAAGGTGTATTGATTTTCTTTATCTTGGTTCCATTGGGATATCCACTACTTTATACCTTTATATATACGAACGAAACCGTCCGCGAAGTACCAGCAGTGGTAGTAGACAATAACCGTTCCACGCTCAGCCGGGAGTATCTGCGATTGGTGGATGCCGGTCCCGACCTCCACATTGTTTCTCATTGTGCGGATATGGAAGAGGCCAAGGCATTGCTGAAGGAGGGAAAAGCATATGGCATCATTTATATTCCCGAAAGCTTCAGCCGAGATATTGCCAAAGGCATCCAGACCCGCGTCACACTTTACTGCGACATGAGCGGAATGTTATACTACAAAGCCATGCTGACTGCCAATACCAATGCATCGCTGACCATGAACAAGCAGATAAAGATAGAACGCTCCGGCAACACCACCGAGCGTCAGGACGAAGTCAGCTCCTCACCCATCGAGTATGAAGACATCTCTATCTTCAACCCGCAAAACGGATTTGCCGGCTTTCTGATTCCTGCCGTATTGATGCTCATCATTCAGCAAACCCTGCTGCTGGGTATCGGTTTATCTGCCGGAACAGCCCGTGAAACCAACCGTTTCCGCGACTTAGTTCCTTTAAGCCGCCATTATCACGGCACACTCCGCATTGTATTGGGCAAGTCACTTACCTATTTCATGATTTACGTCATCATGTCGATCTATATGCTTTGTCTGGTACCCAAGATGTTCAGTCTGGTGCAGATAGCACAGGCAGGCACACTTTTCGCTTTTGTACTACCTTATATATTGGCATGCATTTTCTTTGCGATGACTTGCTCTATCTTTATCCACCACCGCGAAGCCTGCATGATGATATATGTATTCACTTCCGTGCCGTTGCTATTCATTTCGGGCATTTCATGGCCCGGTTCCGCCATTCCTGAGTTTTGGAAAGTTGTTTCATGGATATTTCCCTCCACTTTCGGCATCAACGGCTTTGTACGAATCAATAATATGGGGGCTACACTGCCCGATGTTGCCACAGAGTATCACGCCCTATGGCTACAAGCGGGTATTTATTTCCTCACTACTTGCATTGTCTATCGCCGACAGATAACCCTCAGCCGTACACATGTATATGCAAGACTGAAAGAGATAAAAAACAGACATAAACCCAAAGAGGTCTGAATTTGTTTTATAAACCTAAAAAGAAAGACTTATGAAGAAAATTTTCATGCTGGCCTGCGCCTGCCTATTGATTGCTGCATGCAACAGTAACAAAAAGAGTACAGACAATACTACTATTGCTGCCGATACCGAAGTCGCCGATATGCATAATGCAGAAAACGCATTGGACTACGATGGGACTTACACCGGAACATTCCCTGCTGCAGATTGCCCGGGTATCAACATCACCCTTACGCTGAACAAGGATAAGACATTTACTCTTGTCTCAGAATACATCGACAGAAAAGATGCCACCTTCACCGATAAGGGAAACTATACCATCGAAGGTAACCTGATAACTCTGCAGAATGGAACAGAAAAGAATTACTATAAAGTAGGCGAGAATACGCTGACTGCCCTTGATCGGGACAAGCAAGAAATAACCGGTGAGTTGGCAGAACACTACATATTACATAAACAACAATAATTGAAAAATTCTCCCAATAATGAGGGTTCAAAGTCAACTTCAGAGAAAAGAAGTTTTAATCTGAAACCTGACACCCTATATCAATTCTTATATTTATCAGCTACAATCTGTAACTTTTCAGGGGGCAAAGCATTGATAATACTGTTATTTTGCCGGTAGAGGCGAGGTTCGCTCGTCCGAAAACAGTTTGCTTTGCATATTACTCCCAAAGTTGTGACCGTTGGTTCGGGCAGGCAAACCCTGCCCCTACAGTTGACGATTCGATAGGCCGTTTTAGTTTTGAATACCCTCTTACAGTAAATAGGATAACAGTTACTCCGGATTTTTGGTACGCCTTCAGACAGATTTTCCCCCTCCCTCCCATCTTTTATCACTTTCCTCCGTTTTATTCATGGCTTTTTACTACCTTTGCGCCCATCAATCAACAGATTAAACATGAAAGAATTTATACAGATACTCCGTCGGTTCGTACCTCCCTATAAGAAGTACCTAGCTTTAAGTACTCTATTCAATATATTATCAGCCGTTTTAAACATCTTCTCCTTCTCACTCATCGTGCCCATACTGAGCATCCTGTTTCAGATGGAGAAAGCCACTTATACTTTTATGCCGTGGAGTTCGGATGCTTCCATCAAGGACATCGTCATCAACAACTTCCAATATTACATCACCGAGCTCATCAATCAATACGGTCCCAGCACCACCCTGTTGCTGTTGGGACTGTTCATGGCGTGCATGACCTTCCTGAAGACAGGATGTTATTTCCTCTCTTCCGCTACCATGATTCCCATTCGTACCGGCATTGTCCGCGATATCCGGGTTCAGCTCTATAAGAAGCTGCTCAGCCTTCCTCTCGGCTTCTTTTCGGAAGAAAGGAAAGGCGACATCATTGCCCGCATGAGCGGCGATGTGAACGAGATAGAAAACTCCATCATGTCCTCATTGGACATGTTGCTCAAGAATCCTATTCTTATTATCTCTTATTTCACTACACTTATTATTATCAGCTGGCAACTCACCTTATTTACCATTGCCATCGTGCCCATCATGGGCTGGGTAATGGGAACAGTAGGAAAGAAGCTGAAACGCGGCTCGCTCATCGCCCAAGGACAATGGAGTGACTTAATGTCACAACTTGAAGAAACACTCGGTGGTCTGCGCATCATCAAGGCTTTCAACGCAGAAAAGAAAATGAACACCCGCTTCACCGAATCCAACAACCTATACCGCAACACCATCAACCACGTCAACATCCGCCAACAAATGGCACACCCGATGAGTGAGTTTCTGGGAACGATACTCATTGTCATCGTATTGTGGTTCGGAGGTACGCTGATATTACACAATAACAGCACCATCACCGCGCCTTCTTTTATCTTTTACCTGACCATCCTCTACAGTGTTATCAACCCACTGAAGGATTTCTCAAAGGCAGGCTACAATATTCCCAAAGGGCTTGCCAGCATGGAACGTGTAGACAAAATCCTGATGGCGGAAAATAAGATGAAGATAAGTCCGAACCCTGTTCCCGTCGGTCCGCTGAAGGAGAAAATAGAATTCCGCGATGTCTGCTTCAAATACGAAAACCAATGGGTGCTGCAAGACATCAACCTCACCATAGAAAAAGGGAAAACGGTAGCACTCGTCGGACAGTCGGGCTCAGGAAAATCAACCATGGTAGACCTTATTCCCCGTTATTACGATGTACAACAGGGTGCAGTCCTGATAGACGGTATCAATGTAAAGGATACTACACTGCACGACTTGCGCAGCATTATGGGAAATGTAAATCAGGAAGCTATTCTGTTTAATGACACTTTCTACAACAATATCTCCTTCGGTGTGGAGAATGCCACCATGGAACAAGTGATTGAAGCTGCCAAGATAGCCAATGCACACGATTTCATCATGGCAAGCGAAAATGGTTACGACACCATGATTGGCGATCGGGGCGGTAAACTTTCGGGCGGTCAGCGGCAACGTATCAGCATTGCCCGGGCAATCCTGAAAAATCCGCCTATCCTCATTTTGGATGAAGCTACTTCGGCCCTTGACACCGAAAGCGAACGAATGGTGCAGGACGCTTTGGAGAAATTAATGAAAAACAGAACAACCATTGCCATTGCACACCGGTTGTCCACCATCCGCAATGCAGATGAAATCTGCGTTTTACACGAAGGACGCATTGTGGAACGCGGCAAGCACGAAGACTTATTAGCCATGGACGGATACTACAAAAAACTGTGCGATATGCAACAAATGAGCTAATCCTCAGCACAACAAACCATAAGTAGAGCTGTCCAGGCATCCCGCCGGACTGTCTCACCGGTACGAAAATAGACAATCACTAATTTAATGCACCCTCTTTGCATTAATTAACCCTCCTTGCATTGATTGATTACGATAATTTCGTAAGTTTGCGAAAACATCGTAATTAATTCATATACTTATGGAAAAACTAACAATACAAGAAGAAGAAGTGATGCTCTACATTTGGAGCATAGGAGATTGCTTTGTTAAAGAAATTGTTTCAAAATTTCCTGATCCCAAACCGCCATACACCACAGTCGCTTCCATTGTCAACAACCTGAAGCGTAAAGGTTATGTGGCTGCTCAACGCTTTGGAAACACCTACCAATATACTCCATTGATAAAACAAAGCGAATACAAGCGTACATTCATGGGAGGAGTAGTACAGAACTACTTTGCCAACTCTTACAAGGAGATGGTGTCTTTCTTTGCCAAAGAACAAAAGATTTCGGCAGATGACTTGAAAGACATTATCAACCTGATAGAAAAAGGAAAAGAAAAATAACCTCATCAACAAGTCAATACTATGACTCCCGAACTTATCTACATGCTGAAAGTGAATGTAGGCATTGCCTTATTCTATGCTTTCTACAAACTGTTTTGCGGCAGCGACACATTCTTTAAGTGGCGTCGGATTGCTCTGCTCAGCTTTCTTACGCTTTCTTTCCTTTACCCATTGCTCAACATACAGACATGGATAAAAGAACAGCCTGCCATATATGAACTGACAGACTATTATACACTTTTAATCACCGGCAACACAAACACAAATAATGAAATAGCAACCACCGCGGTTACTGCTCCTACTCCCACGCTAATGACCTTGTTTACATGGGTATATTTTATCGGAGTAGCGCTGCTCTCCGCCCGGTTCATCATCCAATTGCTCAGCATCTTCCGGCTCTCTTTGATAAGTAAGGAAGAAACAGTAAATGGAATTCGGATAAAAAACCTTCCTTATCCGAACAATCCTTTCTCATTCTGGCATTGGGTTTTTATCTATCTCCCGGAGCTGAAAGAAAATGAGAGACAGGAAATCCTGACACATGAACTGACTCATACACGTCAGCTCCATTCCATTGATGTCATTGCCAGTGAGGTAGTGAATATCATCTGTTGGATGAATCCTTTCATGTGGCTGTTGAAAGGTGAAATCAGGCTGAATTTGGAATACCTTGCCGACCACACGGTCATGGAGTCGGGAACCAACAGGCAACAGTACCAGTATCATTTGCTGGGACTTGCCAACCAACACAAACAAACCGGTTTATATAATAACTTCAACTTATTACATTTAAAAAAACGCATTATTATGATGAACAAAAGAAGAACCCGCACAGCAGGTCGTATCAAGTATGCCCTGTTTGCACCGCTGACCGCTGCTCTACTCTTGGTCAGCAACATTGAAACGGTGGCACGGACTACCGAACGTATCACCAATGAGGTGGTCGAAACGGTAGCAGCCATCCAAACACCCAAACCAGGAGCTGTAGACACACCAGCAGTTTACCAAGACAACGATCAGATATTTACCATTGTTGAGGTAATGCCTGAATTCGTTGATGGCGGAATGCAAGGATGTCTAAAGTTCCTTATGGATAACACCAAGTATCCCGAACAAGCCAAGAGAGATAAAATATCAGGCAAAGTATCGGTTAAGTTCGTTATCGAAAAAGACGGAAGCATTACGGATGCCAAAGTCGTAAGAACTGACAACCCGGTATTCAATGAAGAAGCATTGAGAGTGGTTAACTCCATGCCCAAGTGGAAACCGGGTAAACAAAGAGGTAAGGAAGTAAGAGTATCCTACACTGTCCCTGTTATATTTTCATTAGACGGCAAAGGTTATCAGAAAGCAATGAGTACAGCTAAGGGTAATACCAAAAGCAATGCAACGCAAGCTCAATCCGGCTCCGATTTCGATGAAAACCAACTATTTCAGATTGTAGAAGAAATGCCTGAATTTCCCGGTGGTATGGGAGCTTGTTTAAAATTCCTCATGGCTAATACCGAATATCCGGAAAAGGCAAAAGCTCAGAAAGTGGAAGGAAAGGTATCTGTTAAGTTTGTTGTAGAAAAAGACGGTTCAATCAGTAATCCCCAAATTATAAAAGGTGGTAACCCATTGCTCAACGATGAAGCATTACGAGTGGTCAATTCCATGCCCAAATGGAAACCCGGAAAACAAAGAGGTAAAGTTGTACGCGTAGGATATACTGTTCCGATTATTTTCAAGTTACAATAAAGAAATCTATCATTCATAAGAGGGTGTACTTCAAAATGTGAAGTACATCCTCTTTTATATCTGACATCTCAATATGTAGAATAACGTCTCTTACAACAGGTTATTTGATCCCAACACGGTCAACATGGAATATCCTAATATCAGTCCTATGATTCCCATTATAATACCCACTTTCTCCATATCCTTTTGCTGAATCATGCCGGTGGCATGTGCCAAAGCATTGGGAGGAGTAGATATAGGAAGTACCATGGCTAAGGAAGAACCTATGGCAATACCGATAAGCAACGTTTCCACGCCACCTAAAGGCAACAAATTTTCACGCATACTGACACCTGCAATTGCCAAAATGGGGACTAACAAAGCAGCAGTAGCCGTATGAGAAATAAAATTGGCCATTGCATAGCAAATAAGACCGGAACCGACAATCATCAATATAGGAGGCCAAGTGTTAAACGGAATAGCCTCAATCATGTGTTGAGCCAAACCTGTTTCTTGCAAAGCAACACCTAATGCAAAACCTCCTGCCACCATCCAAAGCACACTCCAACTGATTTCTTCCAAATCTCTCTTTGTTATGATTCCTGTTACACAGAACACTGCCACAGGTATCATGGCTACTACATTTGAATTGACTCCCGTAAACTTGTCCGACATCCACAAAAGTACCGTTACGGCAAAAGTAATATAAACCAAGATAGAACGCCAATCTTTTTTTGCTTCACCTTCTATATGCAACTCAATAGTCTTCTGCTTGAAAGGGAATAATCGCAACAAAATAAACCAGGCTATGAATAATACCACAATAGTATAAGGCAGCATGAATCCCATCCACTCACCGAAACCTATGTTCAGATTCAAACCTTCAGGGTCATTCAAATACTTCAATGCAATAGCATTGGGCGGAGTACCAATAGGAGTAGCCATACCGCCCACATTAGCAGCAACCGGAATAGCCATAGCCAAACCAATTTTTCCTTTTCCATCAGCCGGAAGTGCTTTCAGCACAGGAGTCAAAAAGGTCAACATCATGGCAGCCGTGGCAGTGTTACTGAGAAACATAGAAAACACTGCAGTCACCAAAATAAAACCTAATAACACGTAGCGCGACTGAGTACCGAAAGGCCGTAGCATAACACGTGCCAACAACACATCCAATCCACTCTTAGTAGCGGCAATCGCCAAAATAAATCCACCAATGAAAAGCATAATAATAGGGTCGGCAAAACAGTGCATAATGGATTTATACTTCACTGCTTTTCCCAATTCCTCAGCAGGAATACCTTGCACGAAGAACCATAGGCTGCTGTCCGAAACAGTGAGTAACAATAAAACTACAATCAGCACAGAAGTAGTCCATGCCGGAACTGCCTCGAACACCCACATAAACGTTGCAAAAATAAATATGGAAATTAATCTTTGTTCAATAACAGTCAGCCCCTCCACCCCGAAGATTTCGATAGGCAGACACCATAATACAAGAGATACAACAATGGCTATTGCCAGCTTCACAAACCGTGATACACTTTTATTTTCAGCTAAACGTTTAGCTTTCTTCAAATTTTGATAGGCTTCCACCAAAGCGAAGCCATGAAATATTTTATACATAGTACTAGATTAAATGGTTATTCATTTCAAAAGAAAGTACAAAACAGACTTCCATTTAAAATTAAAGAATATAAAAAATGAAAATAAACAGGAGAATGTGCCCATAGCAATAAGCTTACCTCCAGCATATTCTCCTGTAAAAGTTCAATGCATCGTTACTTTTTCAACTCTACAATATGTGTCGGTGCTTGCTCGGCATTACGCTTCTCTGTCTGTTTCACTACATTTTCCGCCAATTCCAAGAAAGCACGTCCCGTGATAGTCGTTTCGTCCAAAGCAGCAGGAGTACCCTTATCACCATTCTCACAAATACTCTGTACGATAGGAATCTGCCCCAGCAAAGGAACATTCATATCTTCTGCCAACTGCTTCGCACCTTCTCTGCCAAACAGATAATATTTGTTTTCGGGCAGTTCGGCAGGAGTAAACCACGACATATTCTCTATCAATCCGAGAATAGGCACATTCACCTTATCATTGGTATACATATTAATACCCTTACGCGCATCAGCCAGTGCTACTTGCTGCGGTGTGCTGACAATCACAGCTCCCGTAATGGCAAGTGTCTGTACCAAAGTAAGATGAATATCGCTGGTGCCCGGAGGAGTATCAAGAATGAAATAATCCAATTCACCCCAATTAGCATCACCTATCAATTGCTTCAAGGCATTGCTTGCCATGCCGCCGCGCCACAAAGTCGCTTGGTCGGGATCTACAAAAAAACCTATGGAAAGAAGTTTGATGCCATACTTCTCAATCGGAATAATCAAATCGCGTCCGTCAATCTGCTCGGCGTATGGGCGTGCATCTTCCACCTGAAACATTTTAGGCATGGAAGGACCGAATATATCGGCATCCAGCAAACCTACTTTATAACCCAACTTAGCCAATGCTACTGCAAGATTGGCAGCTACGGTAGATTTACCTACCCCTCCTTTGCCTGAGGAAACAGCAATAACATTCTTCACCAAAGGAAGCATCTTTCCCGGTTCGGGGCGTGCCGCCTGACGGCTTTCTGTAGAGATAGTTACCTGAACATCAGGAGATACATAAGTATGAATAGCTGTTTCGGCAGCCTTCAACATAGATTTCATAAACGGGTCGGTGGGCTTCTCAAATATCAGAGAGAAACTGACAGACATTCCATCAATACGGAGATTGTCGGCAACCATCTCCGCTTCAACCAAATTCTTTCCCGTTCCGGGATAACGCACCGTTGCCAGAGCGTCTAAAATCAATTTCGGATATAAGGTCATAATTTACATATTTATTATTTACTTGTTTGCAAACCGCTTCGCTTGCTGCGGTTGTAACTGCGATACTCGTCCAGCTCTATTTCCACATCGGGTTCGCGCAACTCTCCTTCCTGCGGCAAACGGAACTTCATATATTTGATATTCAAACCACGGTCCAGCCATTGTTGTTCATAATAAGTGCGAATGCCCAAGATATCGTCTACAAGTCCCGAATGATACAAATCTTCGGTCAGGAACTCGACGGGAAGACGATTCTCCTCCACCATATAGCGAGTGTAAGTGAACATAAAATTGCTGTCTGTCTTCAAATGAATTAATCCGTCCGGTTTCAAGAACTTGCGATAACGGTTCATAAAATAAGTAGAAGTGAGCCGTTTGGTAGCCTTCTTCATCTGAGGGTCAGAGAAGGTGAGCCAGATTTCACTTACCTCGCCGGGAGCAAAGAAGCGTTCGATAATTTCAATATTGGTACGCAGAAATGCCACATTCTTCATGCCTGCTTTCAGCGCATCTGTGGCGCCTGTCCACATACGGGCTCCTTTTATGTCTACTCCGATAAAGTTCTTATCAGAATACATACGTCCCAATCCCACGGTATATTCCCCGCGTCCGCATCCCAGTTCAAGCACAATCGGGTTATCATTCTTAAAAAAGTCACGATTCCAGTTCCCTTTCATCTCAAACGGAACATTATCGACCACCGAATAGGGATATTCAAACACGTGCGGGTAGTCACGCATATCTGCAAATTTCTCCAGTTTTCCTTTTCCCATGCAAATTCTTATGATTATTGTTTTGTCGGGCAAAGGTAGGGAATATCTAAGAAAGAGAAAAAAATAAGGCTTGCAATTCGCTTGCAAACCTTATTATTCTTTATCTATTAATCGAGAATAGTAACCCAGTTATGAGTATCAGGTTCATCACCATACTGAATGGCACGCAACTTTGTGTACAGCTTAGTACAAATCGGTCCCGGTTTACCATCTTTCGAGATAACATACGATTTGTTGTTTTCCAAATCATCAATTCGCTGAATGGGGCTGATAACGGCTGCTGTTCCGCAAGCACCCGCTTCTTCGAAAGTCTCCAGTTCTTCTTCGGGAACAGGACGGCATTCCACTTTTATACCCATATCCTCTGCCAGTTGCATCAAGCTCTTGTTAGTAATGGAAGGCAGGATGGAAGATGATTTCGGAGTGATATACGTATTGTTTTTGATACCAAAGAAGTTGGCGGCACCGCACTCATCGATGTATTTCTTTTCTTTGGCATCCAAATAGAACTCGCAAGAGTAGCCCAAGTCATGTGCTTTCTTATTGGCACGCAGACTGGCGGCGTAGTTTCCACCTACCTTGTAACGACCGGTTCCATAAGGAGCCGCACGGTCAAACTCACGGATGATAACGTACGGATTAGTAGAGAAACCTCCCTTAAAATAAGGACCGACGGGAGTTACGAATACCACAAACATATATTCGTTGGCAGGATGTACACCTACCTGTGCACCTGTACCGATAAGCAACGGGCGGATATAAAGAGAAGCGCCGCTTTCGTATGGCGGAATGAAACGCTCATTGGCTTTCACCACCTTCTTCACTGCTGCAAGAAAAGTCTCTGTCGGCAATTCAGGCATCAGTATACCGTTACATGTACTCTGCAAACGCTGTGCATTGGCTTCTGGACGGAAAATACGGATTTTACCGTCCTTACCGCGATACGCTTTCAATCCTTCAAAAGCTTCCTGTCCATAATGCAGACAAGTGGCTGCCATGTGAATGTTCAATGTTTCTTCCGAACAAAGTTCCAATTCTCCCCATGCACCGTCGCGATAGTAACAACGTACATTATAATCTGTCTTCATATAACCGAAGGACAGATTCGCCCAATCAATCTCTTTCATTGTGTATGCTTTTAATGTTATTATTTACGATTGCGAGCAAAATTAAGGTTTATATTTGCAAATTCCAACCAAATGAAAAGAATTGTTTATCATTTATCTTCCTCTTCCAATATTTTCTTGATTTCTCCGTCAGCCTTATAAAGCTTCTCACGACAGAACTTAATGAGTTCCTGCGCCTCCTTAAGGCTTTCGCCCAGACTGTCGATATCCAGTTCATTGCTATCGATGCGGGTTACTATCTCTTCAAGGCGCTTCATGGCCTGTTCGTATGTCTGTTTCTTTGCTGCCATATACTTTGAATGTTATTTATCGGTGATTACTATACTTTCTACTTCTCCTTTTGCAAAACGGGTGACGAGTTTGTCGCCCCCCTTCAGGCAGGAGGCATCCGTGACTGCTTTGCCTTCTTTAAGGGTAATGCTGTAACCGCGTTTCAGCAGATGTTCGGGCGAGGCTGCCTTTATCTGTTGCTCCAGGAACCGGAGACGATGATTCTCTTCCGTCAGTTTCTTCTGCAACAGACTGCCCAATTGCTTCTCAACCAATTCCAACCGATGACTTTCCCTCATCAACCGGGATTGCAAATTGACTTCCATCTGCCTGATTACACGTTCCTGCCGATAACGTTCTTCGCGTAAGCGCATCCGGGTTTGCATCGGTATACGTTCCACCAAGCGGGTGAGTCTTGTCTTTTCCCTCTCCATCCGGGTAGTGACCGCATAAAGAATGGACGAAGCATAATCTTCCAGCGTTTCGGCCGTGCTGCGCAGATGGTTGATGAGAAACTCGGCAGCAGCTGTCGGAGTTTTTACACGTGTATGCGATACACTGTCAAGAACAGTATCGTCGCGTTCATGACCGATGCCGGTAATGACAGGCAACGGAAACTGCGCGCAATTTGCCGCCAGGTCGTATGTATCAAAGCCCGAAAGATCGGAAGTGGCACCGCCTCCCCGGATAATGACCACCACATCCCAATCATCGCGCCGCGCATTGATGGTATCGAGAGCCGCAATGATTGTCTCCTCCACCCTGTCACCCTGCATGACGGCAGGAAAAAGACGCGGATAGAATACAAAGCCATACGGATTATGTTCCAGCTGATTACAGAAATCTCCGTAACCTGCTGCCGTGGCCGATGAAATGACAGCAATCCGCTGAGTGAGCAAGGGGAGTTCCAACTCTTTATTCAGGGTAAGGACGCCTTCTTCGTCCAACTGTTTCAATATTTCACGTCGGCGACGCGCCATGTCTCCCAATGTATAGGTGGGGTCGATATTGAGTACGGTCAGCGAATAACCATAAAGTTCGTGAAACTCCACCGATACTTCCACCAATACCTTGATACCCGCCACAAATGCCTGTCCGGTCTCTTCCTCAAAGTAAGGTTTCAGCAGGCGATACACATTATTCCAAATCGTTCCCCGTGCCTTGGCTATCAGATTATTTCCTCTCGGCTCTTTTTGCACAAATTCAAGGTAACAATGACCGGAGTAGTTGCTGCGCACATCGCTCAGTTCCGCCTGCAGCCAATAAGTATCGGGCATACAAGAGGTAATACTGCGCTTTACCAGCGCATTCAGTTCATATAAAGACAGAGGATGTACATCCATTATTTTCTTTTCTTTAATTCCGTTTGATAAGCTTTCCAAATATTTGAAACGCCATAGCCATAAATATTATCGGGAGCATCTGCCCGGTCTGCCGAACGATGTACCGCTTCTATCACCTCCTTTGCCGTGAGCCACGGACATGCCTGCCAGAAACAAGCCACCAGTCCGCAAAATGTGGGCGATGCAAACGAAGTTCCATTGGCACGCGACACTGTCCCGTCATTTCCGGCCACCGCAGAACTTACCCCCACTGCCATTACATCAGGTTTTACGCGACCGTCTGCCGTATTACCGACAGAAGAGAAATCTGCATTCACCAGATTTTTATCCATGGCACCCACAGTAATGACATTCTCCGCATCTCCCGGAGGAGTCAGCTTCTTCCAAGTACCGCGACCGGAATTGCCGGCACTGCACACCACTACCAGTCCTTTATCGGCAGCCATCGAAGCCGAATGTGACATCAGAGAATAATGCCCGTCCAAGTCACGATAACGATAATTACACGTTTTATCGTCAAACTCATAATAACCCAACGAAGTATTCACCACATCGACTCCCACGCTATCGGCAAATTCCAAAGCCGCTGCCCAGTAATCTTCCTCCACCGGCTGCTCCGTATCATCGTCTTCACTGCGAAGCAACCAATATGAAGCTTCGGGTGCGGTCCCTACCAATACGTCCGGTTGGTTGGCAGCCAAACACGATAACACTTTCATGCCGTGATAGTTCTCGGCATAAATATCCGACTGCGGATTTACAAAGTCACGAATACCCAAAAGATGCATTTTCTTGAAAAACTTCATCTCGTCGGCATTATAAAAACCTGCATCGATGACTGCAATCTGCATTCCTTCCCCCTTGAACCCTGCGGCATGGAGGCTGTCTCCCTGGTGAACCGCAATCTGCCGGTAAGCCTGACCGTAATAATTATCTGTTTTCGAAAACTTGTTCGTCACCTCTTTCCTGCGCTCCGGGTTACGAGCCGGAATACTGTCGGGAGAAGTCCATACCTTCTTTGTTTTCGTGACAAAAGGCAGCCTCGCTATTTGTTCTATCAAGGTGGTGTCGACCACTTCTACCACCACTGTATTGTTCCATTTACTTTTTGTCACCACAGAGGCACCCTTACCGATAATGGCGTCAATATAAGTACGGCACACCGGCAAGTCTGTTTCATCCACCTTCAACCCCTGCCGTTCCCGGCGTTCCAAGGCGCGCTCGGAAAGATAAGCTTGCGGACTGCCGACAGAGTAAGCAGTTTCTGCCTTATCACGAAGATTGATACGATACTTATAAGTCTTTTCCGCCGATACTTGCAATGTGCATGCCCCAAGCAGGCAACCTATTATAATTCTACTCTTAAAATTCATCTTAGCAACTCTTACTTATTATTTTTTTTCATCGCAAAGATACATAATCTTTTCCCTCAAGCTCAATTTTTGCGTACCTTTGCAACGAATTTCAGAATTAAACAGGTAAAAAGTAAAGAATATGGCTAAAGCAGGAACAGCAACAGAACTAGGCACAGAACGGATTGGAAAATTATTGATGCAATACGCAATCCCCGCAATTATCGCAATGACCGCCTCATCACTTTACAACATGGTAGACAGTATCTTTATCGGACACGGAGTGGGTCCCTTGGCTATTTCAGGATTGGCAATTACTTTCCCTCTTATGAATCTGGCAGCCGCCTTCGGTTCGCTGGTAGGCGTAGGTGCTTCCACACTTGTGTCTGTCCGATTGGGACAAAAAGACTATGATACCGCCCAACATATTCTGGGTAATGTCATCACCCTGAATCTCATTATCGGCATCGGCTTCACCATCCTCACACTCCTCTTCCTCGACCCTATTCTCTATTTCTTCGGAGCCAGTGCAGACACTATTTCATACGCCCGCGACTACATGTACATCATCCTTTTAGGTAATGTGGTGACACACATGTACCTCGGATTGAACGCTTTGCTTCGGGCATCCGGACATCCGCAAAAGGCAATGATAGCCACCATCACCACCGTTATCATCAATACACTGCTCGACCCTATCTTCATTTATATATTCAAATGGGGTATTGAAGGTGCGGCGATTGCCACTATCCTGGCACAAATCATTTCATTGACATGGCAGTTCAAAACCTTCACCAACAAAAACGAATTGCTCCATCTGCGCCACGGCATTTACAAATTGCGCGGCAACATCATAAAAAACACCATTGCCATCGGTATGTCTCCTTTCCTGATGAATTTGGCAGCCTGCTTCATTGTCATCTTTATCAACAAAGGATTGAAAGAATATGATGGTGACCTTGCCATTGGCGCTTTCGGTATTGTAAACCGTATCGTATTCTTGTTTGTCATGATTGTGATGGGTCTCAATCAAGGCATGCAACCCATTGCCGGATACAATTTCGGTGCCCGTCAATACCATCGGGTTAACCAAGTATTAAAACTGACCATCTACGGAGCCACCCTTGTCACCACCAGCGGATTCCTTGTAGGCGAACTGATGCCCGAACTGGCTGTATCCGCCTTTACCACCCACGAAGGATTGATTGAGCGTTCGGCCACCGGACTGCGTATCGTAGTCATGTTTTTCCCCATTATCGGTTTTCAGATGGTTACTTCCAACTTTTTCCAAAGTATCGGAATGGCATCCAAGGCTATCTTCCTGTCCCTTACCCGCCAATTGCTTTTCCTGTTACCTTGCATCATTATTTTACCCATGTTCTGGGGTTCAAAAGGAATATGGATGAGCATGCCGATTTCCGACTTGGCAGCCAGCATCGTGGCAGCCGTCATGCTTTATCGGCAATTTCAGATTTTTAAGTCTCATGCACAGAAGCAAGTTTCAAATTAAATAATTATATTTGCCGATATACTCACTAATTTATTACGACTATGAACGAGAATTATGTCATAAACCTAGGCCGTCAGCTAGGCAGTGGTGGTAAAGAAATAGGCGAGAAGCTGGCAAAAGAATTCGGTATCGCCTTTTATGATAAAGAATTGATAAAACTTGCTTCCGATGAGAGCGGATTGTGTAAGGAGTTCTTCGAGAAAGCCGATGAGCGCGCTTCACAAAGCATCATCGGCGGTCTGTTTGGTACTCGTTTCCCTTTTATCAGTGACGGTGCCATCCCCTATGGAAGCTGTCTGAGCAATGATTCACTGTTCAAAATTCAGAGTGATGTGATACGCGAGTTGGCCGAAAGACAGTCCTGCCTTTTTGTGGGAAGATGCGCCGATTATATCCTTCGCGACCATCCGCGATGTGTCAATGTATTTGTATCTGCTTCAAAAGAGGCGCGAATAGAGCGGCTGATGAGAATCCACAACATACCTTCGGAGGCTGCCGAAGAGTTAATGGAGAAAGCCGATAAGAAACGCTCTTCCTATTATAATTATTACAGCTATAAAACATGGGGAGCTGCAGAAACCTACCACCTGTGCATTGACTCATCGGTATTGGGAATAGACGGAACTGTGCAGTTTATCAAAGAGTTTGTCAAGCTGAAACTGGGAATCCAAAAATAACACTCAAAAAGACCTTGGAAAATATGTCCAGACCAAACCAACGGTCACGGCCTTGGAAGTAATGCACAAAGCAAACTGTTTTCGGGCGAGGTTTGCTCGCCCGAAAACAGCAAAATATTGGAGATTCATACCATCCACCGCAAATGAAGAATTCACCGGATTACAGCCGATTACGGTCATTCTTCTCTTTCAGATACTCATAAAATGCATATTGGGCGCGTACCGGTTCTTCATTCGGATTCTTTTTCAGCACATTCTTTAAGTTCTCATCCACCCATCCTGCCTTTTGGTTATCCCTCAACTGGATATGAAGCATATCAATCATCTCCTGTTTCAACTCTTCGTCCATGACAGGAGTCACCGCCTCTATCCGCCGATACAGATTACGCCTCATCCAGTCCGGCGACCCCATGAAAAGAAGCGGTTTCCCACCGTTCAGAAAGTACCAGATACGGGCATGCTCCAAGAAGCTGTCCACTATACGGGTGATACGGATATTCTTGCTGTATGCCTGGCCGGGTATCAAACAGCAGATACCACGGACTATCAAATCAATCTTCACCCCCGCTTCACTCGCCTTATAGAGTTCATCAATCATAGCCGGGTCTTGCAGTGCATTCATTTTCAAAATGATATGTGCCTCTTTTCCGGCTTTCGCCATATTTATTTCATAACCAATCCGCCTGCGCAACTCCGGCAACAGATTGAACCGTGCCACCAGCAGACGTTTGAATTTCGGTTCAGCCACCTCCTTACGCAACACACGGAAAAGCGTATGCAAGTCATTGACAATTACTTCATTCGAAGTAAACAAACCCGAATCGGCATATACCGTTGCCGTTTTCTCATTAAAATTCCCCGTACTGATATAAGCATAGCTGCGCACTTGCTTTCCTTCCTTGTTGCGGCGAAGCACCAATGCCACCTTCGCATGCACTTTCAGTCCCGGAATACTATATATAATGTGTATTCCCGCTTTCTCCATCAGTTCGGCCGTCGCCAAATTATTTTCTTCATCAAAACGTGCCTTCAGCTCCACAAAGACAGTCACCTGCTTACCGTTTTGTGCAGCAGCTATCAGCGTATTGATAACCTCCGAGTTTTCTGCCACCCGATACTGGGTAATCATAATCTCTTTGCAAGAAGGGTCGTGCACCGCTTCGTAAAGGAAATGGATAAAATGGTCAAACGAATGATAGGGAAAGTGCAACAGCAAATCACGCTTATTGACATATCGGAAGATGGATTCCTTTTCATCCAGATAATTCAGTTTCATGGGTACCGGCTTGACCGGTGCTTCATTACCACGATTTGGATTGGGCAAATGCGACAAGTCTTCAAGATTGAGATGCTTGTCACCCGGAACCAGCTCATCGCGATTGATGTCAAAGGCATCCACAAGGAATTCCAGATAGTCCACAGGCATCTTGCGGTCATACACAAAACGACATACCGCCCCTATCTTGCGCTTCTTCACCTTCTTTTTCAGTTGCTCTACCATCTTTTCAGAACTTTCGGCATCATCGACAAAAATATCGGCATCACGCGATATCTTGCAACAATAGCTGCAATCCAACTCATAGCCGGGAAACATACGGTCAATATTTGCCTTGATGATATCCTCCATATACATCAGATAGAAATACTCACCCACCCGGGGAAGCTCGATGAAACGGGGCACTTTGCTATATGGCAGTTTGATGATATAATATTCCTTCTCACCGGTGTCACGACGGATGACACGCACCGAAAGATAAAGACGGTTGTCACGCAAAAAAGTCTTGATGCGATTCTTACATACAGGCACGGGCTGCAAATAAGGAAAAATCTCCTCTTTGAAGAAGTTCCTGATGAACTCCGTATGCACGGGCTCCACCTCCTGCTTGCTTTGGTAAAACACCACATGCTGCTGTTCACGCAAAGCAGGAATCAGCTTGCGTTCATAAATGCGAATACGGTCTTCCATCTGCTCATTCACCACCTCGGTTATCTGATGAATAAGATGTTTTGCCTCTTCCTGAGTAATATCATCACTGTGACCGCCCGAAGCAATCGCTTTATGTTCTGCCACACGTATCTTATAGAACTCTTCGAGATTGGAAGAATATATTGAAACAAAATTTATTCGCTCATATAGCGGAAGGGAGTCATCATCGGCCTCCAGTAATACCCGATGATTAAATGACAACCAACTGATATCACGTTTAAAATAATGATATTTGCTCTCCATAATATGCTAAGATTTGTGTCAAATATAGTACCTTTGTTGGAAATAAACAAACAAACAATGACTAGAATTGGATTATTATCGGATACTCATTCATATTGGGACGATAAATATTTAAAATACTTTGAGGAATGTGACGAGATTTGGCATGCAGGCGACATCGGCTCGGTGGAAGTTGCCGAACGGTTAGCTGCCTTCCGACCCTTTCGTGCCGTATACGGAAATATCGACGGACAGGAAATCCGTAAACTTTATCCACAGATAAACCGTTTTACCGTCGACGGTGCAGAAGTACTGATGAAGCACATCGGCGGTTATCCGGGCAATTACGACCCGTCCATCCGCGGCAGCCTGTTTGTAAAGCCGCCCAAATTATTCATCAGCGGGCATTCTCACATCCTGAAAGTGAAATATGACAAGACTCTCGGCCTGCTGCACATCAATCCGGGAGCAGCAGGCAAATCAGGTTTCCACACCGTTCGCACACTGGTGCGTTTTGTAATAGACCAAGGAGAATTTAAAGATTTAGAAGTAATAGAATTGGCAGAATAAGTTGGATAGTAAGAAAATCTTTCCGAACTTTGCGCCACAAAAACAGTAATAACTAAAAATATGAAGACTTATCTCGTTACAGGAGCTGCCGGATTTATCGGCGCCAACTATTTAAAGTACATTTTGGCCAAGCATGACGATATCAAGGTCGTTGTCCTTGACGCCCTGACCTACGCCGGAAATCTGGGAACCATCGCATCTGACATTGATAATGAACGTTGCTTCTTTGTAAAAGGAGATATCTGTGACCAAGCACTTGCAGACCGGCTCTTTGCTGAATATAAGTTTGATTATGTGGTGAACTTTGCTGCCGAGAGCCACGTAGACCGCAGCATTGAGAATCCGCAACTGTTTTTACAGACCAACATCCTCGGCACACAAAACCTGCTGGATGCTGCCCGCCGTGCATGGGTCACCGGTAAGGACGAACACGGATATCCCACTTGGCGCAAAGACGTGCGCTATCATCAGGTGTCTACCGATGAAGTATATGGCAGTCTGGGAGCCGAAGGTTTCTTTACAGAAGAAACACCGCTTTGCCCTCACAGCCCTTACAGCGCCTCAAAGACAAGTGCCGACATGATTGTAATGGCATATCGTGATACATACAAGATGCCTGTCACCATCACCCGTTGTTCCAACAACTACGGTCCTTATCATTTTCCCGAGAAACTGATTCCGCTTATCATCAAGAACATTCTGGAAGGCAAGAAGCTTCCTGTCTACGGCGACGGAAGCAATGTGCGCGACTGGCTGTATGTGGAAGACCATTGCAAAGCCATCGATTTAGTGGTACGCCGGGGACGCAACGGAGAAGTTTACAATGTAGGCGGACATAATGAAAAGCAAAATATAGAAATAGTCAAGCTTACCATTGCCACCATCCATCAGATGATGACCGAAAATCCCGAATATCGCAAGGTATTAAAGAAGAAGGAACGGAAAGAGAACGGCGAAATCAGCATTGACTGGATTAACGAATCACTGATTACGTTCGTCAAAGACCGTTTGGGACATGACCAGCGTTATGCCATCGACCCCGAAAAGATTACAAAGGAACTGGGCTGGTATCCTGAAACAAAATTTGAAGTGGGCATCGTGAAAACAATACAATGGTATCTGGAGAATCAAGCTTGGGTGGAAAATGTAACCAGCGGTGATTATCAGAAGTATTACGAAAGTATGTATAAAAACAGATAATACACCAATAGACCGGAAGCGGTGACAGCAGGTAATCAATGTATCGTGAATCTGCTGCCACCGCTTTCCGATTATTTTAACTTCAACTTGACCAACACCGGAACAGTTCTATCCTAACCGAGGACTTGCATACAAGAATAAAGAAACGGCTAATGAAGTATGTCCTTTCATCAGCCGTAACAAGCATTCTCATCCGTTAGATTACCCCCTTTTATCAGTCGAAGTATTATAGTCTTCGGCAATGGACTGTACAGTCTATTACCGGAGACTGTACGGTCTACTACGGTGGACTGTACAGTCCGCTGCCGGAGACTGTAGTAATCTTCCGTTTAAAAGCCCTTGGCCGACAGCAGGAAACGACTTAATCTTCCCTTTGGCCGCGGTTAAGCAGCAGGAGGCTATACAATGTGACTTTTACATTATTTCTTTTCAAGCTCTTGCAAGCTTTCCATCTTCTTCGTTTCCAGGAATTCATAGATGCCGCAAAGATGCTCTTTCACTTTCTTGTTGCCGAATTCATACACCTTGCTCACCAGCCCGTCAAGGAAATCACGGTCATGGGATACCACGATAAGCGTACCGTCAAAGTCAAGCAAAGCCTGTTTCAAGATATCTTTTGTCTTCATGTCGAGGTGATTGGTAGGCTCATCGAGAATCAGCAGATTGACCGGTTCAAGAAGTAACTTTATCATTGCCAGACGGGTGCGTTCACCTCCCGAAAGTACCTTAACCTTCTTCATCGAAGCCTCGGGACTGCCAAACATGAAAGCTCCCAGCAAGTCACGAATCTTATTACGGATTTCACCTTTAGCCACATCATCGATGGTTTGAAAGACCGTCAGGTTTTCATCCAGCAGCGAAGCCTGATTCTGTGCAAAGTAGCCGATCTGAACATTATGTCCCAGTGTGAGTGTTCCTTCGTGCTCTATCTCCTTCATGATACATTTCACCAGCGTAGACTTACCCTCACCGTTCTTTCCCACAAAAGCCACTTTATCACCGCGCTCGATAGTGAGAGACGCATTGCTGAACACTACGTGGTCGCCATACGTCTTGCCTACCCCGTCCATAATAACCGGATAATTTCCACTTCGGGGTGATGGGGGAAACTTAAGGCGAAGCGCCGAAGTGTCTTCCTCATCCACTTCCACCAGCTCCAGCTTTTCGAGCATCTTGACACGGCTTTGCACTTGCAATGTCTTGCTATAAGTTCCTTTGAAGCGTTCGATAAAGTCTTTTGTCTCCTGAATCATTTTCTGCTGCTCTTCGTATTGTTTCATCTGTTGCTCGCGGCGTTCTTTACGAAGGACAAGATATTGCGAATAATTCACTTTATAGTCATAGATACGTCCCATGGTTACTTCGATGGTGCGCGTAGTGATGTTATCCACAAACTTACGGTCGTGGCTGATGACAATGACAGCCTTTGCACTTGTTATCAGAAAATCTTCCAACCATTGTATGGACTCGATATCAAGATGATTGGTCGGCTCGTCAAGAAGAAGGACATCAGGATTCTGCAGGAGCAGTTTCGCCAACTCGATGCGCATACGCCATCCGCCGCTGAAATCACTGGTCTGCCGGTTGAAATCTTCGCGCGTGAATCCCAGCCCGAGCAACGCTTTTTCCACATCTTCCTCAAAATGGGTAAGATCGATGGCATAAAACTTCTCGCTCATGGTAGAAACTTTCTCGATAAGTTCCATATAAGAATCGCTCTCGTAATCGGTACGCGTAGCCAACTCATTGTTAATGGCCTCAATCTCCGCTTCCATGGCATGAAGATGGGCAAAAGCCTGAGAAGCCTCCTCAAAAACCGTACGACCGTCCTCCGTCATCAAATGCTGTGGAAGATAAGCGACTACACAATCCTTGGGGGCAGTCACTTTTCCGCGGGAAGGCTGACGGACACCCGCCAAAATCTTCAACAAGGTAGACTTGCCTGCACCGTTCTTTCCCATCAGGGCAATACGGTCTTTCTCGTTTATCTGGAAAGAAATGTCACTAAACAAGGTGGTTCCGCCAAACTCGACGGTCAATCCATCTACTGAAATCATATTTATTCTTTTTCTTTGTTATTATAATAAAGCAAATCAGGCACGGATGACACGGAGCCCACAGTCTGTCCGTAAAAAGAAAGAACCGTGTTTTCCGCGTAATCCGTGCCTGACTATATTTTCACTCACTAAAAGTTATGAAGCCAATATCAATATCAGCAACTGGGCTGTCAGGATGCGAAGGAACATGGACACCGGATAAACGGTAGAATATCCTACTGCCGGCGCATTGTTTCCCGCTGTCTGATTGGAGTAAGCCAATGCAGGGGGGTCGGTGTTACTACCTGCAATAAGACCCATCAGCATAAAATAGTTCATCTTATAATGGAAACGGGCTACGGCACCCATTATCAATAAAGGTATAACCGTTATCAAGAATCCGCAACCTACATATAATAATCCGTCACCGTCTACCACCGTGCTCACAAAATTGGCTCCCGCCTTGATGCCCACACTGGCAAGGAACAGGGCGATACCGATTTCACGCAACATCAGGTTGGCACTCATCGTGGTGTAAGTGACCAGCTTCATCTTATAACCGAAACGTCCGATCAAAATAGATACAATCAACGGACCACCGGCAAGACCTAATTTCACCGGAGTAGGAATGCCGGGGAATGCAATGGGCAGACTGCCGAACAGGATTCCAAGGAAGATACCTACGAATATAGTCACGATATTAGGATGGTCAAGGCGTTTCAACGAGTTACCCATCAAACCGGCAACACGCTCTACTGCATCCTGTGCACCTACCACCATGACACGGTCACCTACCTGAAGAGTCAGGTTTCGTGAAGCAAAGATATCCATACCCGAACGATTCACACGGGTCACATTTACTCCATACATACTGCTGAAATGAAACTCACCCAGTTGCTTACCGTTCATTTTGGGCTGCGTAATCAAGATACGGCGCGATACCATCGGAGTATCCTGCTTCTCCCAGTCTACTTCAATCTTCGGACCAATGAAAGCGATGATAGCTTCGGCATCATCTTCGGCACAAACCACAAACAACTGGTCACCGATATGAAAAACAGTATCACGGTTCGGAATACTCACATGTCCGTTCTGAAGAATGCGGGAACATACAAAATCACGTCCCATAAAGTCTTTTACCTGGAGTAATGTCTTCCCTTCCAACGCCTCATTATGCACTTCAAGATGCATCATTCTGGGAGTAAGATGAGGGTTAGCCGCCTCTTCCCGGGCAATAGCTTCTTCTTCTTTTTTCAGATTAACACGGCAAATGTAACGAATGGCAATGATAGAACCGATAATACCCAACACACCAAGCGGATAAGCACAAGCATACCCCATGGCTATCTGCGGGCCGTTATAGCTCAGTTGCGACAAAGCTTCGTTGGCAGCACCAAGTCCGGGCGTATTCGTAACCGCACCGCAAAGAATACCCACCATCATGGGCAATTCGATACGTCCGTTCAACCCATAATACAATCCGAGGGCAACTGCAACGTTCAGACAAACAATGCCAATCGCTATCAGGTTCATGGCAACACCACCCTTCTTGAAAGAAGAGAAAAAAGACGGTCCCACCTGAAGACCAATGCAAAAGACGAACAAAATAAGTCCGAAATCTTGCAAGAATGTCAAAATCTGCGTGTTTCCCGTAAAACCGAAATGCCCACAGACAATACCGGTAAACAAGACGAAGGTTACACCCAGTGACACCCCGAAAATCTTAATCTTTCCGAGTAACACACCCACTGCTATCACAAAAGAATATAGCAGCACTATGTGTGCAATCGAGTTTTCATCAGTAAATAGATTTTGTAACCAATCCATAATATTTAATGTGTTTTAAAAATTGCCGCAAAATTAGCAAATTCATTCCACTCAGCCCAATAATCCGGGCATAATTATTTCACCTGCATGATTTATTTTGCAATATCCACATAGCAAACCCCACAGTTACCTACTTCTTTCCTTAACAAAATGACAGAAATCAGCAGTTGCTTGCTGCGAAAATAAGTAAAAAAGGGAATCTATTTAAAAGGAATTACTATATTTGCCCGAACACTTGAACAAGATACAAGATATTACTAACTTAAATATTAATACCAAATAAACTATGGCAGATAGTAAAGAGAAACTCTTTTCAGATTTTCCCGGCGTTTCTACGGAAGCGTGGATGGAAAAGATTACAGCAGACCTGAAAGGTGCTGACTTTGAAAAGAAACTGGTTTGGAAAACCAATGAAGGCTTTAAAGTGAAACCTTTCTACCGTCAGGAAGACTTGGAAGGTTTAAAAACAACAGAAGGGCTGCCCGGACAGTTCCCTTATGTGAGAGGTATAAAAAAGGATGACAACACCTGGCTGGTGCGTCAAGATATCCAAGTGGAATGCCCGAAAGAAGCAAATGCAAAAGCACTCGACATTCTGAATAAAGGTATAGACTCCCTTGGTTTCAAGGTCAATGCAAAAGACTTGAATGCCGAATACATTGAAACATTGCTGAACGGTATTTGTGCCGAATGCGTAGAGCTGAACTTCTCTACCTGTCAGGGACATACCGTGGAACTGGCTAAATTATTGGTGGAATATTTCCAAAAGCAAGGTTATGACTTGACTCAACTGCAAGGTTCTGTCAACTATGACCCGATGGGCAAGATGATGGCAAAAGGCAAAGACCTGAGCAATTTCGCTGCTACTGCCAAGGAATTGGTAGACGTTCTGGCTCCATTGCCCAAGTATCGTTGCATCTGCGTTAACGCAGTAGAGTTAAACAATGCAGGGTCTTATATTTCACAAGAGTTAGGATACGCATTGGCATGGGGTAATGAATATCTGAACAAACTGATAGAGGCGGGAGTTCCGGCTACATCGGCTGCAAAAAGAATCAAATTCAACTTCGGTATCAGCTCCAACTACTTCCTCGAAATCGCCAAATTCCGCGCAGGACGCATGTTATGGGCCAACATCGTGAACGAATATAAACCCGAATGTGAATGTGCTTGCAAAATGATTGCCCATGCAGAAACATCTACTTTTAACCTGACTCTGTTTGACGCTCACGTAAACTTGCTCCGCACCCAGACAGAAACAATGAGTGCAGCCTTGGCCGGTGTAAACTCTATTACCGTCACTCCGTTTGACAAGACTTACAAGACTCCGGATGATTTCTCGGAACGCATTGCACGCAATCAACAATTACTGTTGAAAGAAGAATGTCATTTTAATAAGGTAGTCGACCCGGCTGCCGGTTCATATTTTATCGAAAACCTGACTGTCTCCATCGCCAAACAAGCATGGGACTTGTTCCTCAATGTGGAAGAAGAAGGCGGTATGCTGGAAGCTGTCAAAGCCGGCAAGGTGCAGGAAGCCGTCAATGCAAGCAACAAGGCCCGCCATGATGCTGTTTCCAAACGCAAGGAAGTATTGCTCGGCACCAACCAATTCCCTAACTTCAACGAAAAAGCAGGCGAAAAGAATCCGGTCGAAGCACAATGCTGCTGCTCCGGCAACAGTTGCGAGAAACCTATCGCAACACTGAACTTCAACCGTGCCGCCAGCGAATTTGAAACACTTCGCCTGCAAACCGAACGCTCTGGCAAACGTCCGAAAGCATTTATGCTCACCATAGGCAATCTGGCTATGCGTCAGGCACGTGCACAGTTCTCTTGTAACTTCCTGGCTTGTGCAGGTTATGAAGTGATTGACAACTTGGGCTTCCCCACTGTAGAAGAGGGTGTAGAAGCTGCAATGAAAGCAGGTGCCGACATCGTAGTGATTTGCTCGAGCGATGATGAATATGCCGAATATGCTGTTCCGGCATTCAAAGCGCTCAACGGACGCGCCATGTTTATCGTAGCAGGTGCTCCGGCTTGCATGGAAGACCTGAAAGCCGCAGGCATCGAAAACTTTATCCATGTACGTGTAAACGTATTGGAAACTTTGAAAGAATACAACGCTAAGTTAGGAATTAAGTAAGGAAGACAATGAAACCGAATTTTAAAAACATAGATATTTATGCCGGATTCCAGCCGCAGAACGGTATGGAATGGCAAAAAGCCAACGGCATTACCGCCGACTGGAAAACACCGGAACACATCAGTGTGAAGCCTGTTTATACGAAAGAAGACCTGGAAGGTATGGAACATTTGAACTATACCGCAGGTATTCCTCCCTATCTCCGTGGCCCATACTCCATGATGTATACGTTCCGCCCTTGGACAATCCGCCAATACGCCGGCTTCTCTACCGCAGAAGAAAGTAACGCATTCTATCGCCGTAATCTGGCCTCAGGTCAGAAAGGTCTGTCTGTTGCATTCGACCTTCCGACCCACCGTGGCTATGACCCCGACCATCAGCGTGTAGTAGGCGACGTAGGTAAAGCAGGTGTATCTATCTGTTCACTGGAAAACATGAAAGTATTGTTCGATGGCATCCCCTTGAACAAGATGTCCGTTTCCATGACCATGAACGGAGCCGTACTTCCTATCATGGCATTCTATATCAATGCAGGACTGGAACAGGGAGCGAAACTTGAAGAAATGGCAGGAACCATCCAGAATGATATTTTGAAAGAGTTCATGGTGCGTAACACCTATATTTATCCGCCTGCCTTCTCTATGAAGATTATCTCCGACATCTTTGAATACACCTCTCAAAAGATGCCTAAGTTCAATTCAATCTCTATCTCCGGCTATCACATGCAGGAAGCAGGTGCTACGGCAGATATCGAATTGGCTTATACCTTGGCCGACGGTTTGGAATATCTCCGTGCAGGTGTTGCAGCAGGTATCGATATCGATGCCTTTGCTCCGCGCTTGTCGTTCTTCTGGGCTATCGGTATGAATCACTTTATGGAGATTGCCAAAATGCGTGCCGCACGTATGTTATGGGCAAAACTCGTGAAACAGTTCAACCCGAAAAACCCGAAGTCACTGGCTTTGCGTACTCACTCGCAGACTTCAGGCTGGTCACTGACCGAACAAGATCCGTTCAATAACGTAGGCCGTACCTGTATCGAAGCAATGGCTGCCGCACTGGGACACACCCAGTCACTGCACACCAATGCATTGGACGAAGCAATTGCTCTTCCGACAGACTTTTCTGCACGTATTGCACGTAATACTCAGATTTATATTCAGGAAGAAACTTACATTTGTAAGAATGTAGACCCATGGGGAGGTTCTTACTATGTAGAGTCTCTGACAAATGAACTGGCTCACAAGGCTTGGGAACATATTCAGGAAATCGAAAGCCTCGGCGGTATGGCAAAAGCTATCGAAACCGGTGTGCCTAAAATGCGTATCGAAGAAGCTGCCGCACGCACTCAGGCCCGCATTGACTCAGGTGCACAGACTATCGTGGGAACCAACAAGTATCGCTTGGAAAAAGAAGACCCCATCGATATCCTCGAAGTAGACAACACCGCCGTTCGACTGGAACAGATTGAGAACTTGAAACGTCTGAAAGAGGGCCGCAACGAAGAAGAAGTGAAAAAAGCATTGGATGCTATTACCCGTTGCGTCGAGACCAAAGAAGGCAATTTGCTGGAACTGGCAGTAGAAGCAGCCCGTGTCCGCGCTACCTTAGGCGAAATTTCAGATGCTTGCGAAAAGATTGTAGGACGTTATAAAGCAGTAATTAGAACTATATCAGGCGTGTATTCATCAGAAAGTAAAAAAGATGCAGATTTCGCAAAAGCTTGCGAACTGACCGAAGAATTTGCAAAGAAAGAAGGTCGCCGTCCGCGTATCATGGTTGCCAAGATGGGACAGGATGGACACGACCGCGGTGCGAAAGTGGTTGCTACAGGTTATGCAGACTGTGGTTTCGACGTAGATATGGGACCGTTGTTCCAGACTCCTGCCGAAGCTGCCCGTGAAGCAGTGGAAAACGATGTTCATGCAGTGGGCGTTTCATCACTGGCTGCCGGACACAAGACTTTGATTCCGCAACTGATGGAAGAGTTGAAGAAGTTAGGCCGCGAAGATATTCTGGTTATTGCCGGAGGTGTAATTCCTGCCCAAGACTACGACTTCCTTTATAAAGCAGGTGTAGCAGCTATCTTTGGTCCGGGTACTTCTGTAGCCAAAGCAGCAGTACAGATTATGGAAATATTGCTGGAAGAATAAAAGTCTTCCTTACCACATTCAATTTATAAAAGGCGAACTTCGAACAAGTTTGCCTTTTATATTTTACCCAAACTACACTTCATCCCGATAATTGTCTCCCCAAATAAAATAATCCTTGTTATTAAGCTTTTATTCCCATCTTTTATTCGTTATCAACGATTTTTTAATTACATTTGCTTGATTAACATCTTAAAATGATATGAAGGATTTAACAAAATGCGTGCTAATCACAGCAACGCTGTTCGTGTTATATAGTTGCATGGACAAAAACGGACTGAACGGTGCACCCGAACCGACTCCCGAACCGGAAAAACCTTCCGTAGAGGACTACTTTGACTTCAACACAATGCAAACTATTAAAGTGAACATTGATTATGGTTTCAATGACTATCTCGTACTTTTTGAACTCTTCGATGAAAACCCCACAGAAGAACCGGAGGATGGATCTATTATTAAAAAAGAGAATATAAAAGGGCTTTTTAAAGCCTCAACGGATAAATCAGGACGGTTCTCAGGCAATGTTACCATCCCGGCCCGAACCGAGAAAATATGGTTATACTCCGATTATTTGGGAACAGTTTCCCCCATAGAACTGACAATCAAAGACAAAAGTATCAGCTTCAATCAAAACGACTATATTGCCTCGCACAGAGACAGGACACGGGCAGTGACCCCCGTCAATGAATTTAAATACCCTGATGAATACAAGATATTAGGAGATTGGAGCGAAAGTGGAAAACCGACATATTTACTTCCCAAAGCAAATACGCCAGACTATATACTTTATAATATAAAAGAAACATACTCTACCGTAAAGAATAAATACATATCCATAGTACATCCGGAATTTCTCGAAAACAACTTCAGCTCGGATATCATTCTATCGAAAGCAACCAAAATAAAATTGGTATTTGTGAATAGCGGAGCCGGATACAAAAATGTAGTTGGATATTATACTTATCCGAAAAATGAAACCCCTGAAGAAAATAAAATAACAAAGATTATTGCATTTCCCAATATCACCAGAACAGACCAGGCTTCTATATTTTCCCGTGACCAAGTAGAATTAAAATATTGGGATGGAACACAATTCCAAGATGAATTCCCGGCAGGGGTCGCCATCGGATTTTTCCTTCAACCCAATGGGTTCTCCAACAATAACGGTACTATCGAAAACCCGGTAAAAGGAAATGCCTGGAATGCCACTAAATATTCAAGCCCCAACCTGAACTATCAAGGTGAAAAACGAACCATCGCTTTATTGGACGCCATTTCTACACAAATGGTAACTATCGGTTTTGAAGACGGTAAGGATAACAACTTTTCCGATGCTACATTCTATCTTGACATTGAACAAAAGGATGCAGTGGAAAAAAATACAATTCCCGATTTACCGGATGAAAACGCTCCAACTCCGGATGACAATGTACAAACGACTTTTGGTACACTTACCTATGAGGATAAATGGCCGGAAGAAGGTGATTATGACATGAATGATGTCATGATAGACTATGAATCCACTATTTACAAAACATTAGAAACCAATAAAATCACCAAAATTATCGATAAGTTTACCCCTCGTCATAACGGAGGTATTTATAACAACGGCTTTGGCTACCAATTGACAAATATTACTTATACAGATGTCAAAAGTATCACTATCGAGGGACCTGAACGTTCCACATTCATCGGCAACGACAATATGGAAAGCGGACAGACCTACCCTACTGTCCTCCTCTTTGACAATATCAAAAACGTGATAGGAAAGACCTATACTGTGACCATAGAAATAGCAAATGCAGACTATAATAAACTAATTCCGCCCTATAATCCGTTTATTATCTGTAGCACAGACCAAGGAAGAGGCAAAGAAGTGCACCTTGTCAATTACCCGCCGACCGATAAAGCCGACAACAACTTATGGAGTACAGGAGAAGATGCCTCTCAACCTGAGCACAATTTGTTTTATGTATCCAACGACAATATGCCCTTTGCTATCCATTTACCGGATGTAAAAGACTTCCCTGTCCCGGCAGAAAAGGTACGTATCACTACAGCATACCCCGGATTTGCTGAATGGGTAAGATCTTCCGGTGCACAAAACAAAGACTGGTATCTTCATAAAAACGAATAAAGAGAAGCAGGTAAAAAAATAACCGAAAAGCTGCAATTTGCTTCAAATTTCAGAATCTTTTTAGATTCTCCCTCTAAATTTGCCGCAAAGAAACCATAAAAATAAAACGATTATGAAAAAGAACTGGATGTTATTTTTATTTTTTGCAGCTATCAGTGTATTTACTTTCAGCGCATGTAGTGACGACGACAATGATACTCCCGATGCATCGGCGGTATCCAATCTTGTCCGGGAAGCATTTAATTCCAAATATCCACAAGCCCGGTCTGTGGAATGGGAAGTAAAGGGTAATTATGCCGTTGCCAGTTTCCACAGCGAAGGAACATCGCATGAAGCATGGTATAATCCTTCGTCGGCAGAATGGTATATGACGGAAAGCGATATACCTTATGAAGCATTGCCACAACCGGTGAAAGAGACTTTCAAACAAAGTGAATATGCCGGTTGGAAAATAGACGATGTAGACATGCTAGCCCGAGCAGGCATGGAAACCATTTATGTAATCGAAGTGGAGCAAGGCAAACAGGAAGTCGATTTATATTATTCGCCCGAAGGTGTTCTGACCAGAACTGAAGTTGATAATGATTCGGACTACTATGAAGATTTCATTCCCCAACCGGATTTGGACGATTTCTCTGCCCTCATCAAAGAGATGTACCCCAATGCCCGTATTCTTGATATCGAAAAAGAAAAAGATTACATGGAAGTGAGTATTTGGGATGAAAATAAAGAAAAAGACGTTTATTTCGACAGTAAGAAGACATGGGTGGGAACCAGTTGGGACGTACGTGCTTCCGAACTTCCCCAAGCTGTGAAACAGGCTGTTAATGCCCGGTATCCCGGATTTACCATCGATGATGCCGAATACGTACAAACACCCGTATCCGAAGAATGGTATATCATCGACTTGGAAAACAAAAGCACAGACGAGGAAGTGGAAAACCTGAGAATAAAAGCAGACGGTACATGGATTAAATAGCATATCAAGTACAAATAGCGGCTGAAAGCAGTTTCTAAATTCTCATAAATTAAAGAGAAAAGAGAGTTGCTTTCAGCCGTTTTTGTTACCTTTGCAATCCTATTAGACAGAACGAAAATTATGATAGTTTGTATTGCCGAAAAGCCTTCCGTTGCACGCGATATCGCCGATGTATTGGGAGCAAAAAACAAAAAAGACGGATACATAGAAGGAAACGGATACCAGGTGACCTGGACATTCGGGCATCTCTGTACCCTGAAGGAGCCGCATGAATATACTCCTTCATGGAAAGCATGGAGCTTGTCCAGCCTTCCGATGATTCCTCCACGTTTCGGAATCAAACTCATCAATGACCCGGGTATAGAGAAGCAGTTCCGCATAATCGAAAGTTTAATGCAGAAAGCCGATGAGATTATAAACTGTGGTGATGCCGGACAAGAAGGAGAGCTGATTCAGCGATGGGTGATGCAAAAAGCAGGCGCTCACTGCCCGGTGAAACGCTTGTGGATTTCATCACTGACCGAAGAAGCTATCCGTGAAGGTTTCCAAAACCTGAAAGACCAGTCCGATTTCAAGCCGTTGTACGAAGCCGGCTTAAGCCGTGCCATCGGCGATTGGGTATTGGGGATGAATGCCACCCGTCTTTACACCTTAAAATATGGACAAAACCGACAGGTTTTATCTATCGGTCGCGTACAGACACCCACCCTTGCTCTGATTGTCAAAAGGCAACTGGAAATTGAGAACTTCACTCCCCAACAGTATTGGGTACTTGCCACTGTATATCGTGATACGACCTTTACCGCCATCATCCGAAAAAGCGATGAAGAACTGGCACAAGAGGAAAGTGACCAAAAAGAATCGGCTAAAAAGAGCAAGAGGACTGTAGAAAACAGAGGAATACCTCCCATCACTGATCTCTCCACAGGCGAAGCATTGATGGAACGTATCAAGAATGTTCCTTTTACCGTGACAGAAGTGACCAAAAAAGCAGGAACAGAAGCGCCTCCCCGACTCTTCGACTTGACCTCTTTACAGGTAGAATGCAATAAAAAGTTTGGATATTCGGCTGATGATACATTAAAACTTATCCAATCGCTCTACGAAAAGAAAGTTACCACCTACCCACGTGTGGATACTACTTTCCTGAGTGACGATATTTACCCTAAATGTCCCGGCATTCTGGCAGGTCTGAAACCATACGAAACACTGACAGCTCCGCTTGCCGGTACCAAGCTGAATAAATCAAAGAAGGTGTTCGACAATTCGAAAGTCACCGACCACCATGCCATCATTCCCACCGGGCAACCTCCTGTCAACCTGACGGATATGGAGAAACGTGTGTTCGACCTTGTGGCACGCCGCTTCATTGCCGCATTTTATCCCGACTGTAAGTTTTCTACCACAACCGTGATTGGCGAAACAGATGGAATAGAATTCAAAGTTACCGGAAAACAAATATTGGAACCGGGATGGCGTGTCATCTTTGCCAAACCGCAGACCAATCTGCCCGACGGCATGACCGACCCTGATACAGAACCGCGTGAAGGAGATGAAGAACGCACTCTGCCTACCTTTGTAAAAGGTGAAAGCGGACCTCATCTGCCCACATTGAACGAGAAATGGACACAGCCGCCCAAACCCTACACAGAGGCTACTTTGCTGCGTGCCATGGAAACTGCCGGTAAACTGGTGGACAATGACGAATTGCGCGATGCCTTGAAAGAGAACGGCATCGGACGTCCGTCTACCCGCGCTGCCATTATCGAAACCTTATTCAAACGTCACTATATCCGAAAAGAACGCAAGAACCTGATTGCTACTCCCACCGGAGTGGAACTTATCGGACTGATTCACGAAGAGCTGTTGAAATCAGCAGAACTGACAGGTATCTGGGAAAAGAAACTGCGCGAGATAGAACGGAAAAGCTATGATGCTTCCACTTTTCTGGACGAACTGAAACAAATGGTAGCGGAAGTGGTGCACAGCGTATTGAGCGACAACACCAATCGCCGCGTCACTACCATGGAAGAAACTGTCAAAGAAGAAGCCTCCAAGAAGACTGCTGCCAAAAGGAAAGCAAGTCCCCGCAAACCGAAAGCCGCCACCAAAGAAGCGAAGCCGGAAAATCCGCCTGCCGATGAATGGGTCGGTAAACCTTGTCCGCTATGTGGGAAAGGAACGATTATCAAAGGAAAAACTGCTTACGGGTGTTCCGAATGGAAGAACGGCTGCACCTTTCGCAAACCGTTCTGATAGATGCCGGAAGGTATCAGTCGTCCCACACCATGCTAAGCACATCCGGCAAATAACCGCTACGGATACGCCACTCTTGCGGATATAGATTGTTGGCACGGTTGCCTATATTCTTGGCAAAGCCTAACGGAATCTTTTTATAGGTAAGCAATATATAACCGCGGGGAATGGAAGAGTCCAAAACCACAGCCTCTTTACGCAAATAGCCGATAGCCTGTTCATAACTCAGTTCAGCCTGTAGAAACTTTCCTTGTCTCATTGCTATAGTCATTGCCAGAGAATGATCGGGCACAATATCTTTTCCTTTCAATTCGCCCAATGTCACACCGGCATGAATGACCTTTAAAACCTGTTGCAACAGCGCATACGTTTCACTATGTTTTTTGGGAAAAGCAACAATACCGGTACCTTTCACCTCGAACTGATAGTCTTCAGGGTGCTGCAACCAGTCTTTTACTTCTTTAGGAACGGTCATCACCTGCTGTTTCTCTCTTCCACCCTTCTTTTTATCTTTTCTGCCGCCGGCATGCTCTTTCAGGTAATCTCCTGTCCTTTCCTCTTCTCCTCCTTCGGTATCCTTGCGAAGTACAGCCAAGAAGAAACCTTCCCCTTTTGTCTTATGAGGTAAAAAGCGATACACCGGAAAATCCGCTTCGGTCAAGTTGCCGGTAATATTCCATTCCGGCCGGACAGGTACCTCCAGCACTTCAGCTCCCAATTCGCGAGCTATCCAGGCTACATTATCTTCATCTTCCTCCCTATTATACGTACAGGTACTGTAAATAAGCAGACCGCCCGGCTTCAATGCCGTCCACACATCCGCCAAGATGCGGCGTTGACGCTGCCGGCAGATTTGCACATTATCAGCACTCCATTCCTCTACCGCCACAGCATCTTTACGAAACATTCCTTCACCCGAGCAGGGTACATCCGTCAAAACGACATCAAACATCCCCAGCAAAGCGGCAAAATCCGAAGGGTCGTTATTGGTCACTACCACTTCCGTATTTCCCCATTTAATAAGATTCTCGGCTAAAATCTGCACCCTGTTGCGCATCACTTCATTCGCTACCAGCAAACTGCCATCAGGCAATACCGCCCGTGCAGCAGTGGACTTACCTCCCGGTGCTGCACAGAGGTCGAGCATCACTACCGGAGACGAGACATAGGTCTTCAACACCTGTTCCACAAACATAGAAGAAGCCTCCTGTACATAATAGCATCCGGCATGAAACAAAGGATCAAACGTAAAAGTCGGACGTTCTGCCAAATATATTCCATTGGCAGACCAGGGAACTCGCTCCCCTTTTACCTCTCTATCACATTTGGCACTATTAACACGGATGCTCACAGGCGCTTCGTCCTGCAAGGCATCCTCCAACTGTCTATAATCATTATCACCCAGTAATTCATGGGTTCTTTGGGAAAAATCAGATGGTAAATTCATTGTTGTCAGCATACATTATGCTGCAAATATACTCTTTTTCCCCATATTGCTAAGTCTATTTCGTACGTTTTACCGTATAAATTACTTTTCCCGTCTTGTCGACCATGTGCATATCCAACTCTTTTTTATCTACCGTGAAGATAGAGAAGCCCGGTTCGGGACTACAGAACTGTGTGCCTTCCACAGCCTTCACCTTCCGACTCAGAGAAGCAGAGGTATTCACCACGTAATCAATATCACTGCCCGGCACACGAATATGCTGGAAGTTATGAATATGTCCGCAGGCATAGATATCCACTTTATGTTTACGCAATATAGGGTCCAGACGTTTCTGCATATCACTGCGTTCACTGTTGTCTTTCGGAGTCTCCGCATAAATGGGATGATGACCGATCACCACTATCCAGTCTTCTTTGGCAACAGTCAGCACAGAGTCAATCCACGCAAGCTGCTTGTCCATATCCTGTTTGCAAGCATCCGGATAAGTAGTGCTTTCGTTGCGGTATTTGTCAATCAACGGAGCCGTATCTATCATCACAAAGCGAACACTTGTTCCCTTCTTATCGAATACTTTCGTATAATAACGGTCCGGCATTGACCAACGGCGACTCACGTTCGTATAATCCAATACTGCCTGTGTATTCCCACGATACTCATGATTACCCAAAACCGGGAACCAGTCTATCATCAACTCGGGATGGCTGTAAATCAGTTCATAGTTAGTCATCCAAAGCGGATCATTCACACTGCGTACCCCCTCAAAGTGATGTACGTCACCGGCAGCAAACACACATTCGGGACCGATTGCATCAGCCATTTCGCCCATTAACTCGGCAATAGGTTTCTGGTCATAATAACCGTTTCTTCCCAAATCATTAGCCATATAGAAATTCAGTTGTCTTTCCAGCCCCTTCCACTCCTGCGGAGTCTGAGCGCATACATTCACACAGATAGCCGTACCGATAACGGCAATCCACACCCATGTCAATACTTCTTTTATTTTTCCTATCATCTTCAACATATTCATATTATTCATTTATTTAAAAACTTACTTTAAAACCTGCATTTACTTTCACTCCATAATATTCGGCCTGCATTGTCCGGTCTTTCGTTCCCTGATAGTAACGAAGCGGCTGGTTCAATAAATTGTTTGCTTCGGCATAGAACGTCATTTTCACCTTTCTGCCAAAAGTATAGCTGGCATTTACATCCATATAATTCACAGCATCATAGAATCTGTCATAAAATGTGCTCGGTCCCATTTCATCGATAAAGCTGGATGCATGGTTATAGCTTAAGCGTACATTCAACCCTCCTTTTTCAAAATAGAGAGAAGCATTGGCTGTGTGTTCGGGAGACCCCGGCAGACTCAGTCCGCTTTCGTTTTCGCGACCTTCAAAGTTAAAGTCTTCTACACGTGAGTGGGTATATGTATATGTTCCGTAGAAACCTACACATTTCAATGCCGGAGCGATGAAACCGAAATCACGCTGATAAGAAAACTCCAATCCCCACAGATTAGCGTTTCCGGCATTTTTAGGCTGAGTGAAACGAGTATATTCTGTGCCTTGATATTCATAGTTGGTCAGCACCTGATCGACAATGAAGTCATCTATCTTCTTATAAAAGAATCCTGCACTCACCAAACCGATACTCTTGAAATAATAATCCGCACTCAAATCGAAATTATAAGAGAGAGTCGGTTTCAAGTCTGAGTTACCAATCTTTATCTCGTTGTCGCCACGGTTAATATTCACACTCGGAACCAAAGCCGAATATTTGGGCCGGCTCAAAGTTTGTGTGTACGAACCGCGAATCTTGAAATCATCATTTACATCCCATTTCACCAAGAGAGAAGGAAGGAAGTTCACGTAGCTGTTGGTCATACGGTCGGTCTTAGTGGTCTGGTCCGTTTCATCGTCATAGTTGCGCCCGGTATATCGAAGAGAAGTATGTTCCAAACGCAATCCTGCCATCAGGCTGATGTCACGGCTGAACCGATGATCGAAACGTACATAACCCGAACTGACAGTCTCACGCGCTTCAAAGTTCTCCGCCAATTCTGCCTGCACCTGTTCCTTTTCGAACTGTGAAGGGTCATTCAGATTCAATCCGCCGATATACTCTTTACCAGCAAACGAACCTACCTGATATTTATTGTCCGGCATAAACTTATCTGTACTTTGGTCGACTATATTCCGCAGACTGTTTTCCATAAAGGCATCCTCATCTATCGGTGTATATTCATAAAAGTCTATTTCTTTTTCTTTGGTTTTACGCACCACTTTCGCTCCGAACTTCAGTTTGGCACCATTATTCAGCGTTGCCTTGAAGTTGGTAGAGAACTTCAAGTCTTCTTCTTTTATATCCTCCTGTTGCTCGGTCAGTTCCTTTAAGCTGAATTTATCACTCAACGTCAGGGTAGAACCCGATTGAGGAGTAGCAAACGGTTGCCGTTCATCACTCAAATCCATATCAAACTGCTGCTTCTTTAACTGAAAATCGAGATAACGTTCATTCGGACGTTCTTCCGTAGCTTTGGCATAACTGGCGTTCCAGTCCATGCCGATAGCTCCCCACAAATGTTCACCGCCCAAAGCAAAATCCATAGTGCGCTGACGTTCCAAACGGGCATTACGGTTATCGGGTGTACCGGCTTTAGTCTGAATACGGACAGTTCCCTTTCCGTTCTCATCCAAATCCTTTATAGTCGTGCGGTAACGGTTTTCCCAGTCGTTACGGTTATTGAAAATACCTTTGAAAGTCAATTTATGGTTCTCATTGATATCGAAATCAAATGCTGCCGAATAACTTTGGCGCTCACGGGTAACAAAGTATTGACGCATCTGGTAATCATTGACATACGCCTTTCCGTCTTCGCTTTTTTCCCACATAAACTCGGTATCATAAGAACCCGAAGGAGCATTTTGATAAGAAGCAGAAAGCAACATTCCCAGCCTGTCATGAAAGAAACGGTCACCATAAGTGAATCCTAAGTTCAGTTGGGCTTTCTCACTAATCCAGTTATAACCGCTTCCTGCTGTCGCATTGATAGTACGTTTATAAGGAGAATTCTTAGTCACCAAATTGATAGAGCCACCGATAGCATCACCGTCCATATCAGGTGTAACGACCTTACTTACTTCGATGGTCTGAATCATATCTGCCGGAATCAGGTCAAGCTGCACGTTGCGCGTATCCCCTTCGGCAGAAGGAACACGATTACCGTTGATGGTAACGGAACTCAAATCGGCGCTCGTACCGCGTACCTGTCCGAAACGGGCTTCTCCCTGGTCGTATTGCACATTGATACCACTGATACGCTTCAATGCATCACCGATATTCGAATCCGGGAACTTGCCTACCTGGTCGGCCGACACCACATTGGTGATTCCCATATTGTTTTTTTGCGTATTGATAGCTTTCTTCTGTCCTTGAAAAGCCCCTTTTACCTGCACAGCTTGTAACTCCAGTCCTTCACTCATCACAATATCCTTCTCCAATGTCTTGCCTTCGGGAACTGTGATGTTCATTTCGATAGGGCTATAGCCCACATAAGTTACCTTCACGGTATAAGTACCCGGTTTCAGATTGGGTAAGGTATAAAAACCGTTCACGTCACTAATCACTCCTGTTTTCAGATTCTCAATAAAAATAGAAGCTCCCGGAAGCGTTTGTTTGCCGTTGTCTATCACACGTCCGCGAATGGCACCTTGTTTTACCACCGTTTCATTGTTCCCTGCAAAAGCATTTCCACAAATACCTGCTGTCAGCAGCATACAAGAGACTAATCTAATAACCTTTTTCATATATTTTTTTATGCGTTATAAATCTGCCGCAAAAGTAGATGAACCGGATTGCGTGGGAGTTACACTGCATTAAAGGTTTTGTAACAATCAGGTTTCATTTCTGTTGCAAGGCTCCAAGCGGCAGGCTGATGGCGTCCTGACAAAGGAAATACCACCTTTTTCTCTGTTTTATGAAAAATATTTCGTCTATTTGCAACCAAAAGGAAGTCATCTTCCGTCTAACTTATAGAAAATAATAATAAACAGATAAAACGTATGAAACAGCTTTTTTTAATCTTTGCCTTCCTGATTGGATACAGCCTGACGGCTTCAGCAGAAAAAATAAAACTGGTTCCTTCGGCCGGTGACAGTACACGAATGGATACTGTAGTGATAAGTGAACTTAGCGATGCGGATGCTTATGCCCCGACCGATACCCATTCAAATACCAATTTCAGTTTCTTTGGAGACAACATGTCAAACGATATGGGTGGGATTATTGTACTGATTTCCGTCATTATGATATTCGGACTGCCGCTGTTCATCGTCGCTATCACACTATGGTTCCGATATAAGAATAAACAAGCCAAATACAAGCTGGCAGCCGAAGCACTCGCTGCAGGGCACAGCATTCCGCAGGAACTCTTCAATGAGAGAAACCGCAACAACGAGATTATGACCAAAGGGATTACCCATATCTTTTTAGGTATCGGACTGGGAGTTTTCCTATGGGTTATGACCGGTGTCAAAGGACTGGCCGCTATCGGTTTCCTTATCTTCTGTATGGGAATAGGACAAGTGCTGATTGCTTATACCACCACTCCCCGCAAACAAAAAAAAGACGGCTCCTCCCCTACCCGGATGAGCGGTGACGGACACGAAGACACTCCACACAACGAACAATAAAGAATGGGGCAGCTCAACGACATATCGTTGGTAGCACAAGTGGTGGTCTTCAAAAACACCCGGGCGTTTGATACTTTGGTCAAAAAGTATCAATCGCCCGTGCGCCGTTTCTTCCTCCACCAGACATTGGGCGATGGAGAACTGAGCGATGACTTGGCACAGGAAACTTTCTTGAAGGCATACACCAATCTGAGCTCATTCAAAAACCTCTCCAGCTTCTCCACCTGGCTTTATCGTATTGCCTATAATGTATTTTATGACTATATTCGCGGCAAGAAAGAGACTTCGGGACTGGAAGAGCGGGAAATAGATGCCTCCTGCCAAGTGGAACAAACCAAGGTAGGCGAGCAAATGGACATATATCGGGGATTGAGCCGACTGAAAGAAGCAGAGCGAACATGCATCACTCTGTTCTTTATGGAGGACCTGCCGATAGAAAAAATAGCGATAGTAACCGGTATGCCTGCCGGAACTGTCAAATCCCACCTCTCGCGTGGAAAAGAAAAACTTTCTAACTTCTTAAAACAGAACGGTTATGATGGAAAATGATGATAAATTGATTAGCCAATTCATGCATGCCAACAAGCATGAAATAGAAGACAACGGATTCTCACGCCGAGTGATACGGCAGCTGCCCGAACATGCCAAATGGATGTCCGATGTACTCACTACAGTCTGTACCGTGCTTTGCTGCATACTGTTCTATGTGTTTGACGGTTTCAATTTCTTGTTCGGTGTCATTGTAGAAGTCATCACTTCGCAATCTTACAATCTGATGAGCAACACAAACTTCATTTCATTGGCAATTGCTACGGTGGTGGTCATCATTATAGGTGTCCAACGAGTAGCCAGTTTCCGATAAATTGTGTACTTTTGCAGTCTGTAAAATGAAAATCCGAAGATGAAACAATATTTAAACCTGTTAAACCGCATCCTGACCGAAGGTGTCCATAAAGAAGACCGCACCGGTACGGGAACCATCAGCGTGTTTGGCCATCAAATGCGCTTTAACCTCGAAGAAGGCTTTCCCTGTATCACTACCAAGAAGTTACATCTCAAATCCATCATACACGAACTGCTTTGGTTCCTGCAAGGAGATACCAACGTGAAATACCTGCAAGACAACGGAGTGCGAATCTGGAACGAATGGGCGGACGAAAACGGTGACTTGGGACATATCTATGGCTACCAATGGCGCTCGTGGCCTGACTATAAAGGCGGATTCATCGACCAAATCAGCGAAGCCGTGGAGACTATCAAACATAATCCTGATTCACGGCGTATCATTGTCAGCGCATGGAATGTAGCCGACTTGGACAATATGAATCTCCCCCCCTGCCATGCCTTCTTTCAGTTCTATGTGGCCGACGGACGTTTAAGTCTTCAACTGTATCAGCGCAGTGCCGACACATTCCTCGGAGTACCCTTCAATATCGCCTCATATGCCCTGCTGTTGCAAATGATGGCACAAGTCACCGGACTCAAAGCGGGTGATTTTGTCCACACGCTGGGAGATACACATATTTATCTGAATCACTTGGAACAAGTAAAATTGCAGCTCACCCGTGAGCCGCGTCCACTCCCCCAAATGAAAATTAATCCTGACGTAAAGGATATATTCAGCTTCAAATACGAAGACTTCGAGCTGGTGAATTACGATCCGTGGCCTCACATTGCCGGAAAAGTATCTGTTTAACACTGTAATACCTCAAAAAGATGAATAACCTGTCTATCATAGTGGCCATCGCAAAAAACAATGGCATCGGAAAGGACAATCAATTATTATACTGGTTACCCAACGACTTGAAGCGCTTTAAGGCACTCACCACCGGACACACTGTTATCATGGGACGAAAGACCTTTGATTCACTGCCCAAAGGTGCATTGCCCAACCGCCGGAATATCGTTTTATCACGTCAGGACGGATTGGTCTGTGCAGGTGCCGAATGTTTCACCTCTTTGGAGGAGGCCCTGGCTCATTGTAATGCCGAAGAGGAAATCTTTATCATGGGAGGTGCCAGTGTGTATAAGGAAGCACTGCCACTGACTCACCGTTTATATATCACATTGGTGCATGACACCGACAAGCAGGCAGATGCCTTTTTCCCTGAAATAGATGAAAAAGTATGGAAAGAAACAGGTAGAGAAGACCATCATACCGATGAGAAACATCTCTACCCTTATAGCTTCATCAACTACGAACGAAGATAAAACAAAATATTAATCCTCGTCTGCCAAATTCAAAATAGGCATTTGTCTTTTAATCGCTTCATTGAAAGAAATAATGGTCTCCGAACGAGCCAAGCCAAGCGGCTGAAGTTTATCATGGATAATGCTAAGCAAATGATGATTGTTCTTGGCATATATCTTGATAAACATATCATACTGCCCGGTAGTGAAGTGACATTCCACGACTTCCGGAATCTTTTTCAACGCTTCCGTGACAGAGTCAAACTGTTCGGGATCCTTTAAATAAAGACCAATGTATGCACATGTTTCATAACCTATCTTCTCCGGGTCGATAACATACTCCGAACCTTTCAGAATACCTAAGTTGGTCAGTTTCTGAATGCGCTGGTGAATAGCCGCACCCGACACATTGCACGCACGGGCAACTTCCAGAAACGGAATACGAGCATTATCGGCTATCAACTTCAAAATCTGCTCATCCAAACTGTCTAATTGATGATGTCCCATTCTTTTTAGTTTAATTTTCTGCAAAGATATGACTTTTCCCGACAATATTTGTACAATCCATAACTTTTATTGCATGAATATTTATAAATTAATAGAAAGTCGTATCTTTGTTCAAAATTAAAGAAAACATGAAAAAGACACTTATTTTCCTTTTATGCAGCGTTATGAACATCACTGCATTCGCACAGAATTTTGATGATTTTTTTGAAGACAAGACTCTTCGGGTGGATTACATCTTTACGGGAGATGCCGGGCATCTGGATATTTATCTGGACGAACTTTCCAGCCTCCCCGAGTGGGCAGGCCGCCGGCACCATTTGTCTGAAATTCCTTTAGGAGGAAACGGAGAAATAACCATGAAGGATAAAGCTACAGGGCAAGTTATTTACCGCACCTCTTTTTCCAGCCTTTTTCAGGAATGGGTGACCGAAGAAGAGGCTTCCCGCGTGAGAAAAGGGTTTGAAAACTCCTTCTTGCTTCCTTATCCCAAGAAAGAGGCAGTGGTTACCGTTGCCCTTAAGAATGTATATCATAAGGTAAGCACTTCGCTGACGCACGAAGTCAACCCGAATGACATTCTCATCCATCAGAGAGGATTGGCACGTATCACCCCTCATCGCTACTTATTACAAAGCGGAAGCTCCAAAGATTGTATCGATGTGGCTATTATGGCAGAAGGTTACACAGAGCAAGAGATGGATCTTTTCTATAAGGATGCACAGACAGCTTGCGATGCTTTATTCAGTCACGAACCTTTCAAGAAGTTGAAAAACAAATTCAATGTGGTGGCAGTAGCCAGTCCGTCGCAGGACAGCGGTGTGAGTGTGCCCGGCAAAGGTGAATGGAAATCGACGGCTGTCAGCTCTCATTTCAATACTTTCTATTCCGACCGGTACCTGACTACAAGCCGGGTAAAAAGTATTCATAACTGGTTGGCAGGCATCCCATACGAACACATTATCATATTGGCCAATACCGACACTTATGGAGGAGGAGGCATTTATAATTCGTATACACTGACCACTGCCCACCATCCGATGTTCAAACCGGTAGTGGTGCATGAGTTCGGGCATAGCTTCGGAGGATTGGCAGACGAATATGCTTATACGGAAGCTCCCAGCCCGCAATATCCTTACGAGGTAGAACCGTGGGAACAAAATATCACCAGTCTCGTTGACTTTGAAAGCAAATGGAAAGATATGATTCCTGCCCATACTCCCATTCCTACCCCGGTAGCAACTCAAAAGCCGGATATATACAACAAAGTAGGAGTTTATGAGGGAGCCGGTTATACCAAAAAAGGCATTTATCGCCCGGTCACCGAATGTAGAATGAAAATCAATGAAGCACCTGCTTTCTGCCCCGTTTGCCAGCGTGCACTTGAAAGACTGATAAACTTTTATACCGAGAAATAAATTATATATTACATGACTAAACCAAGACAGAAATGATTGAAATTAAACAAGTCAAGACAGAAAACCAAGAACTATACGGTTTTGTTGAAGAGTTGATGCACACGGCGTTTCCTGCACAGGAACGCCGTGATACTCCCCAACAGCGTGAGTATTCGGACAGTAATCCCCTTTTCTGCAACAATGTGATAGTGGAAGACGGAAAACCCGTCGGTATGATCAGCTATTGGGACATGGGAGATTTCTACTATATCGAGCATTTTGCCATCGACCCCTCCCTGCGCAACGGAGGTTACGGCAAACGTGTATTAGAAAGTATCCAAACCAAACTGCAAGGCCCCATCGTTCTGGAAGTAGAAGAACCGACAGAAGAGATGAGCATACGGCGTATCAACTTCTACAAGCGATTGAATTTCACACTGCACGAAAAGCCATATATGCAGCCTCCTTACCGCACCGGCGACTCAGGCCTGCCCATGTTGCTGATGACTTATGGAGATATAGATATGGAAAAAGACTTTGATAAAGTAAAGAACATGCTATATAAAGAAGTATACGGTCAGCCGGTCTGACCATATACCATGTAGAAACAAAACAAAAAAGGAAGTTGCCGAAAACAACTTCCTTTTTCATATCATGTATTAACTATTTTACTGACGTTGAGTAGCAGAGTAGTTAATATTCAAAGCATACGCCTGACGAAGAGCCTGTTTTACATCCTGTACAATACCCATTTTAGTTTCACTATCCACCTTCATAGATACTGTCATAAACGGCTGGTCTTCTTCTTTCATGTTTTCACGTTCCTGATAAATATAATCCTGAACTTCTGAAACTTCAGCGAACTTATCATTCAACTGAATACGGCTTTCAGCACCCATTTTCTTCTGGAATTCAGGCAATGGCTTACCGATATAGATAAAGGAAACCAAAGACTTCTTTTCCAGCTTTTCAAGTTCTGTAGCCTGCGGAACTCTAAATTGAACCTTCAATGTAACCTCACGCATTGTTGTTACAATCATAAAGAAGAACAACATAGTAAAGATAAGGTCAGGCAAAGAAGAGGTATTCAATTCAGGCATTCCACGTTTACCTGTTTTATTAAATTTTCCCATTACTTCTTACCTCCATACTTTTTAGGTTCAGCTTCAGAAATTTTCTGCTGATAATATTCACGAATCGCTTTCTGTTCGTCTTCGCTACATTCATTGTAAGCCTTGCCAAACTTAGCTTTACCAAGTTCGTCACGAAGTTCATTATATGCAGCAACCAATTCATTCTGAACATTGATATATGCCTGATAGCTGGTACCAACGTCATTCTGAACAGAAATTACATGCTGTTCTGTAACCATGCAATCACCCAACAAAGGAATATTCTTCTTATGTTTTTCCGGGAGATTTTCATCATCGTACGGATTGGCGATAAATTCTTTTGCCTTTTCTCTCAATTGCTTTATATCAATATACTCCTTACCACACATCAGTTGGTCGTCTTTATTCAGACGTACCTGGAGCACATTACGTTCTTTCTTTAAGATATTATCATCTTTCTGATTCTGTTCGGGGGGAGGCGGCAAACGTCTCGCCAAACCACGGTCAGTATCCATAGATGTAGTAATCAAGAAGAAAATAAGCAACATAAAGGCAATATCGGCTGTTGAACTGGAGTTAATCCCAGGAACTGCTCTTTTCTTTTTTGCCATTTTACTTATTTCGTTTTTTTATTGTTAATATCAATGTTTATTATTTCTTGAAGATACCGCTCAGGTTAAGGATAGTACCAACAGCAGCCACTCCAAACAAGCAATAGATAGAGTAAATCAACATATCGGTAATCTTCAACCAGAAAGCATCCGAATAAGGACCGTCACCGGTCATGATAGTAGCTTCCGATCCCATGCTGTAAGAAACCACCAATACAACAACCAATAATACGATACCTAACAAAGATTTAACAGCACTCATTGGATTATCTCTCAATGCAGCTCCGAATTGTGCAATGGCTCCTACAAGAGTTACAGCTACACAAACACCAAACATGCCATACATCAAGTAAATCAATGTTTCTGTATGAGCCGGTTCGTTATATTCACCGACCGGGTTATTATATCCTACGAAGTAGAACATGCCCAGCACCACCAGAATCAGTGCAAAACAGACATATAATGCATAGTAGGACATTTTATATGATAACTTAGCCATTGTTCTAATTATTTTTTGTATTTCAAGTTATATTTCATAATCATATCAAGCAAAGTGATAGAAGAATCTTCCATCTGGCTTGTGATAGCTTCAATCTTAGAAAGGATGTAGTTATAGAATACCTGAAGAATCAATGCTACAACCAAACCGAAGATAGTAGTAATCAAAGCCACTTTCATACCGCCTGCTACAACTGTCGGAGAAATATCACCTGCCTGTTGGATTTTATCGAACGCCATAACCATACCGATTACAGTACCCAAGAATCCCAAAGACGGAGCCATTGCGATGAACAATGTAATCCAAGAGCATCCTTTTTCAAGGTAACCTGCCTGAACACCACCGTAAGAAACAACCGAACGTTCAACTACGTCAACACCTTCGTCAATTCTCATCAAGCCCTGATAGCAGATAGAGGCAACAGGACCGCGAGTGTTACGACATACTGTCTTAGCAGCTTCTACATCACCTTTTTCCAAAGCAGCTTCGATGTTAGCCATCAACTTCTTTGTGTTCACTTCAGCCAAGCTTAAATAAATGATACGTTCAATACAGAAAGCCAAACCTAAAACCAATGCGATAGCTACCAAAGACATGAAGCTGGCATCACCTTCGATAAATTTGGTTTTAAGTTCTTTGTGGAGACCACCACCTTCTTCAACTACCGCTGTCTGTTCTGTTTGAGCCGGAGCTTCATCCTGAGCCATAATAGGCTGAACTGATCCCAAAGTAAGGACTCCCATCACTGCAAGAATTGCAAATAACTTTTTCATTGTGTGTCTAATTTTTAAGATTAATTAATTAATTGTTATTTTATTGTTTTAATTGTTTTCCACTTTTTGCCCTTTCACAGCAATGCGGAGAGAGCGGGATTCGAACCCGCGATACACTTTTGGCGTATACACGCTTTCCAGGCGTGCCTCTTCAACCACTCGAGCATCTCTCCTTTTAGGGGACACATTTACATCCTCGTTTTGAAATCGGGTGCAAATTACAAAGAAATTTGGGAATAGCAAGCGATTTCAGTCACAAATGTATCCTTTTTTTTCGTCTTACACAGAATTCGGCGCCTCAATATTGGCATATCCCCTCAAATTTAATAAACTTTAAAAACTTATTTGGCCATTTTGAACACTTTTAAAGCGTTATCGGTCGTTATGGCATCTATTTCTGACAAACTCATGCCATAAATTTCCGCCAGCTTTAACGCCACCTCTTTTATATAGGAAGTCTCATTTCTTTTCCCTCTGTTGGGCACGGGAGCCAAATAGGGAGAATCGGTTTCGAGCACGATTTTACTCAACGGGACATTCTTCAGTGTTTCGGGCAACGTACTTTTCTTGAATGTGACCACCCCGTTGATTCCAATTCTGAAAGCAGGATAGTCCGACAATTGCTCCGCCTCTTCCGCATTTCCCGTAAAACTATGAAAGATGCCGCTCAAATTCGTATTCTTATAAGGAGAGAGCACTTCAAACAACTCGGGGAAGGCTTCACGGCAGTGAATAATCAAGGGCAAGTCATACTCCAGTGCCCAATGTATCTGTTCGTCCAAGGCAGCTTGCTGCTCTTTGAGGTAGGTCTTATCCCAATACAAATCCATCCCCACCTCTCCGATGGCGATATAAGGGTGTCCTTCGGTCAACAACTTTTTCATCGGCATCAGGCGGGCTTTATAATCACCGTCCACCGATGTCGGGTGAAAACCCAGCATCGGATAACAAAAACCTTTATATGCCTCACATACCTCCAACAACTCACGGATGGTTGTATCATCAATGTTGGGCATAAAAACCTTCCTGACACCGGCAGCCTTGGCGCGTTCTATCACTTGCGGCAAATCATCGGCAAACTCTTCTGCAAAAAGATGGGAATGGGTATCAATCATCACACTTTTCTATTCATTAAACGACAAACAAAAGACTTTAACTCTTCTTTTCTCTCTGCCGGCAGACTCACACCATCCAGCAAAGCCAGCCCTTTTGCGTAATATTCATTGATTTTTTCATCGCAGATTTTATCAATGCCAATCTCATTATAGATTCCCGTCACAGCTTTAATCTTTTCTTCCGGGCAATACTCCGCACACGAAATCCATCGGTCCAGTTCTTCCTTCTGCCGCGGATTGCCCAAGGCCAATGCGTTTATCAGCATAAAGGTTTTCTTATTACATAAGATATCCCCCCCGATATTCTTTCCAAACACCTTGGGATCACCATACACATCCAAATAATCGTCTTGCAACTGGAAGGCCAGTCCCATCTGAATGCCGAAATCATAAAGTTTGCGGGCATCCTCCTCGGAAGCATCCCCCAAAACGGCACCGATTTTCAATGCCGCCGATAACAAGACAGACGTTTTCAGACGAATCATTTCTATATATTCCGGTACAGTCACATCCGTACGTGTTTCAAATTCCATATCCCATTGCTGTCCTTCGCATATTTCCAAAGCCGTCTGTGTAAAGATATCCATCACCCGCTTCAAATACTTTTCCTGACAATCAGCCATCAGGCGGTAAGCCAATACCAACATAGCGTCTCCCGACAAGATTGCCGTGTTGTCATCCCATACTTTATGAACAGTAGGTTTATTGCGGCGCATATCAGCCTTGTCCATCAGGTCGTCATGCAATAAAGTATAATTATGATAAGTCTCGATACCTGCCGCCTGCGGCAAAATACAGTCCACATCTTCCTTATACATATTATAAGCAAGCAACATCAAGACAGGACGAATCCGCTTTCCACCCAACGATAATACATATTCAATAGGAGCATACAGCCCTTTCGGTTCACGCATATAAGGCATTTCAGAAAGATAGCCGTTGATCTTATCCGACAATTCGGTTGCTAAAAAAGCCATAAGAAAAAGAATTAAATATATTACTAAAAAAAGAGGCTACCCAATGAGCAGCCTCTTCATGATTTTTATCCAAAGATTACTGTAATTTAAAGATTACGGGCACGGTATAACTTACACGTACCGGTTTACCACGTTGTTTACCGGGTTTCCATTTCGGCATTGACTTCACTACACGCAGAGCCTCTTTATCCAAGTAAGGGTCTACACCGCGAACAACAACCGGATCAGCAATAGAACCGTCTTTTTCGATAACGAACTTCACTGATACTTTACCCTGCACACCGTTTTCCTGAGAGATGGTCGGATATTTTGCATTCTTCATCAAGAACTTCAAACATTCTCCCATACCACCGGGGAATTCGGGCATTTCTTCTACAATCTGGAAAATCTGTTGTTCTTCCGGTTCTTCCTCTTCTACTACAACCGGTGTATATTTAACTTCCACAGCTTTTTCCGTATCATCTGATGCCTGAATAACGGTTTCTTCTACTTTAGCATCATTTTCTACGATTTCAATAATTTCTTCCGCTTTAGGTACTTCGGGAGGAGGAGCTTGTTGCTGTTCTTCCTGTTCTGTGATAGGAACCATTTCTTCTTCAAATACAACTGCGGCCATACCTGTATCTGTAGTCACCTGCTTATCGCGTTCAGTCCATTCGAAAGCGACAAACATAAGAGCTAAGATAAACACATAACCGATTAGCAGCCAGGTACTTTTTTTACCTTCAAGATCTGCTTTGGGCGATTTTTTAACTTCCATAAATTGTTGTTTAAAATTAAGTGTTTCTCATTCAAGACAAATGTAGTACTTTTCTTTTAAACAAAAAGTATTTTCACCGTAAAAATTTGCTAATTCATTATATTTTAATTCTTTTTCATGGAAGGGCACCTAACTTTTCCCTATCTTTGAACCGCATATAGCAATATACTCATCTATACATTAATTATATATGAAAAAAATAACAATAGCCATCGACGGTTACTCGTCTTGCGGAAAAAGCACAATGGCCAAAGATTTGGCACGTGAAATAGGATACATATATATAGATAGCGGTGCCATGTATCGTGCCGTTACTTTATACTGCCTCGACAACGGGTTGTTTACAGACAGCGGCATCCGGGAGGAGGAGCTCCGAAACAGCCTGCCCGACATCAGGATTTCTTTCCGGCTGAACCCGGAAACCCAGCGTCCTGTCACCTTGCTGAACGGCGAAGAGGTGGAAGAACGCATCCGGACCATGGAAGTTTCTTCACACGTAAGCCCGGTTGCCGCCCTCGGATTTGTTCGGGAGGCATTGGTGAAACAGCAACAGGAAATGGGCAGGCAGAAAGGAATTGTGATGGACGGACGCGATATCGGAACCGTGGTTTTTCCTGATGCCGAACTGAAGATTTTCGTAACCGCCTCTGCCGACATCCGCGCCCGGCGCCGATACGACGAGCTGAAAGCAAAAGGCCGGCCGGCTTCTTACGACGAAATATTGAAAAACGTGGAAGAGCGTGATTATATCGACCAAAACCGGGAAGTCGGTCCCTTGAGGAAAGCCGAAGATGCTATTTTGTTGGACAACAGCCACATGACCATTGCCGAACAGAAACAATGGCTGGCAGAACAATTCCAAAAAGCAACCAATGGTTAATGTAGAGATAGACGAAGGTTCGGGCTTCTGCTTCGGCGTAACCACCGCCATCAAAAAAGCAGAAGAGGAATTGGCAAAGGGCACCACGCTCTATTGCCTGGGAGACATTGTGCACAACGGACAAGAATGCGAACGTCTGAAAAAGATGGGCCTCATCACCATCAACCACGAAGAATTCGCCCGGCTGCATAACGCCAAGGTGCTGCTCCGCGCTCATGGAGAACCGCCTGAGACATACGCACTGGCAAAAGCCAACCATATCGAAATCATCGATGCAACCTGCCCCGTGGTATTGCGGCTGCAAAAACGCATCAAGCAGGAATTTGACAACACCCCCGACAGCCACGACACACAAATCGTGATTTACGGGAAAAACGGACACGCCGAAGTGCTCGGACTGGTGGGACAGACACACGGGAAAGCGATTGTCATAGAAAAACCGGAGGAAGTGGTGCAGCTGGACTTCAACAAAGATATCCGGCTGTATTCACAGACCACGAAATCTTTGGAAGAGTTCTGGCAGATTGTGGAATATATCAAGGAACACATATCGCCCGAAGCCTCCTTTGAATACTTCGACACCATTTGCCGGCAAGTAGCCAACCGTATGCCGAACATCCGTAAATTTGCGGCAGCACACGATCTCATTTTCTTCGTTTGCGGCCGCAAAAGCTCCAATGGGAAAATCTTGTTTCAGGAATGTAAAAAGGTAAACCCCAACTCCTACCTCATCGACCAACCGGAGGAAATAGACCGCAACCTGCTGAAGGATGTCCATTCCATCGGCATTTGCGGAGCCACTTCTACTCCCAAATGGTTGATGGAAGAGTGTAAAAAGGTTATCCTAAACGAAAAACAGACCAATAAAAAATAATATTTTATCGCTGTCCAAGTGATAAATTGCTAACTTTGCATCATAAAAACATTAAAATGGGTATTTATGGGAACGATTAAAAGTATCGGTATTTTAACATCCGGAGGTGATGCTCCGGGAATGAACGCCGCCATTCGCGCAGTGACACGCTCTGCCATCTATAACGGCCTGAAAGTATATGGCATTTATAGAGGATACAAGGGCTTGGTAACAGATGAAATTCAGGAATTCAAAAGCCAAAATGTCAGCAACATCATACAAATGGGAGGTACTATCCTAAAAACCGCCCGCTGCAAGGAATTCACAACACCCGAAGGACGTGCACAAGCATACGAGAACATGAAAAAGCACGAAATCGATGCTTTGGTCATCATCGGCGGTGACGGTTCACTGACCGGCGCACGTATATTTGCACAAGAGTTCGATGTACCGTGTATCGGACTTCCGGGAACGATTGACAATGACTTATACGGTACCGACACCACCATCGGATATGACACTGCCTTGAATACCATTCTCGATGCTGTGGATAAGATTCGCGATACCGCCACCTCTCACGAACGTCTGTTCTTTGTCGAGGTAATGGGACGCGATGCAGGTTTTCTGGCATTGAACGGCGCTATTGCCGCAGGAGCAGAAGCAGCCATCATCCCCGAATTCAGTACGGAGGTGGACCAACTGGAAGAATTCATCGAACACGGATTCCGCAAGTCAAAAAGCAGCAGCATCGTGTTGGTGGCCGAAAGTGAACTTACCGGAGGGGCTATGCATTATGCAGAACGTGTGAAAAACGAATATCCCCAGTACGATGTGCGTGTCACCATCTTGGGACACTTGCAACGCGGAGGACGTCCTACTGCACACGACCGCATCATTGCCAGCCGCATGGGAGTAGCCAGCATCCAGGCACTGCTCGAAGGTCAGCGTAACGTGATGATTGGCATTGATGACGATAAGATTGTGTATGTGCCTTTTGTCAAAGCCATCAAAAACGACAAGCCCATCGACAGAGAACTGGTGAACGTGCTTCACGAACTCTCCATTTAAAGAGAATACAACTCCCTACAGGATTTAAAATATTCCAACACAACCTGTCTCAGAGATAACGAACTCCGGGACAGGTTGTTTGGTTTTACATAATATGCTTATTATCAGGCAAATAAGCATTATCTTTGGGACCACTGGGTCCAGGGCCCACCTTTATGCTTTCCCGGCCCCATAAAAACACATCAAAACATTGATTATCAGACTCATAAAGCGTACAAGCCCAGATTCTGTATTTTTCACTTCACCGAAGGATGAAAACAGGCTTAAACAGGGGGAAATGAAAGATGGAGGCATGGAATATTCAACAGCTAAAAAGTAAATTAATTCACCTTCTGTGGAGAAAAGAGTCCGATAACACAAGTAGAGGGTGTGCCAAACTGTAGATAATGCTGTCACTTTACCGGCAGGGGAGTATATCAAAACAAATGCGAGAAACATGATAATGTGATTAAAATGTATACTTATTTCTCATAAAGCCATTGCTTGTCCGTTTTAAACAGACATAATACATTGATAAACAATCAAATAACATCTTACAAGAGCACAATTCCGGGGCCACCAAAGCATAAAGATGGGCCCTGGTCCCAGTGGTCCCAAACAAAACAGTCAATACACTGTTATTCAGCACTTTGACCATATTACCACCTTGCAAACCCAACACCATTTTCCAACCAGGTAGAAACAAGCACCCAAAGCATTGCTTATCAATACATTAAGTTCATTTTTCAGCACTATAACACCCCTCAAAAAAGACCTTGGAGTTAAAAAAAAAGACTAAGGTCTTTGCTAAAAACTCCTTGATCTTTTGATAAAACACTTTAGTCTTTCAGAGCCTGTTCAAGTTTCATTCGAAAGCTCTTTTACAACAGCTAATCCGAACATTTCCTCTGCCAAACCCAATTGTTGCATGTATGTTTTCGGCAGAAACTCCTATAATTATCATATGATAGGTATATGGAATATAGGAGATAAAGAATGGAAAGAGGTTAAACTGAATATTTCTGCCTGCATGCTGAAACAGATGAATGGGTTTTCATTAGAAACAATAAAAAGGCAACGGGACGATAAAAAATGCTGTCGCTTAGTTCGCAGGGGCGAGGTTCGCTCGCCCGAAAATTGCTTTATGCATTCGGGCAGGCAAACCCTGCCCCTCCAGCTGACGATGGGATAGGCCGGTTGAGTTTTGACACACTCCCTTTTTACTTCAACGTATCATAATAAGCGTCCAGCAACTTCTTTGCCGCAACAAAAGAAGTCAGCTTTCCGTTCAACACTTCCTCTTCCTTCACAGCCAGCATGGAAGCTATTGTCTCATTATTATAAAAACTGTCGCGCAGGTGCTCGTTGATGGACTCGTACATCCAGTATTTTGCCTGTTCGTTACGGCGCTGTTCAAAATAGCCATTGGCTTTCACAAAAGCAAAATACTCATCAACCATGTCCCATATCTCCTTGATGCCCAAACCATAAAAGCCCGAATAAGTCAGGACTTTGGGAGACCATCCCGAATCGGGTGCCGGAAACAGGTGCAGCGCATTCCGAAAATGGCTCGCTGCCAGTTTCGCTTTCTCTATGTTATTGCCGTCGGCCTTGTTGATGACAATGCCATCCGCCATCTCCATGATACCCCGTTTGATGCCTTGCAATTCATCTCCCGTGCCCGCCAGTTGAATCAGCAGAAAGAAATCCACCATGGAGTGTACCGCAGTTTCACTCTGCCCCACTCCCACCGTTTCGACGAATATCTTATCAAACCCTCCTGCCTCGCACAGGATAATCGTCTCACGGGTCTTTCGTGCCACTCCGCCCAACGAACCTGCCGAGGGGCTGGGGCGGATAAAAGCATTGGGATGGACGGACAGTTTCTCCATGCGGGTCTTATCGCCCAAGATACTGCCTTTGGAACGCTCACTGCTGGGGTCGATGGCCAAGACAGCCAACTTTCCTCCTTGTCGGAGCACATGCAGCCCGAAAACATCAATGGAGGTACTCTTGCCGGCACCCGGCACTCCGCTGATTCCGATACGAATCGACCTGCCGGAATAAGGGAGACATTTCTCTATAACCTCCTGAGCGATGGCCTGATGTTCGGGTTTCACACTCTCCACCAGTGTCACGGCCTGACTCAAGACGGTCACGTTACCTTTCACAATACCTTCCACATACTCTCCCACAGAAAACTCACGGCGACGCGGTTTCTTGCGGAATTTCAAATAAGGATTCACAATGGATGGTTGTTCAATGCCCGCATTGACGACCAATCCCTTATATTCTTCACTATTTTCAGGATGTTCCATAGCTATTTCTTTGAGGTTACTTTCACATTGATAATTATTTTCGGGCTGTTCGGGTCATTCGTTATCATCAATACACGAGGTGAGCCTTTCACTCTTCTGAGGTTATGCCCATAAGCCGTAATCTTCATCTTGGTCGTTGCCCCCGGCTTCAAGACACGTTTCTTCAACTGCACTCCCAAAGCAGAGTTGAACACTTGCAAATCACGTATTTCCAGATTGGATTTACCCACATTCTTCACTATAATCGTCTGCGAACGTTTCTCGTCATCTGCCAATTCTCCCATGACCAGTTCCTTGGCAGAAAGATGGATGGCAGGCGGATTCAGGCGTTCCTGCTGACTGATGCGAGAGAAATCGGGCAACAGCACAGCCGAAACCGGAATTTCATTTTCCTCACCCACCTTGTCTCCGGGGAACCGTGACAGGTATACCGAAGCAGTGGTCAACCCCAGCTTGGGAAGTTTTTCGGTATCAAGAGTCACCTTAATCTTTCCGGTGCGGTTACGCCCCAGCTTGTCGGGAGTGGCCACCGCACTCAAATAAGGAGGCAGATGCATCAACACAGGTGTATAGACCCGGTCCGAAGTATTGGCTATCAGCAGTTCGATGGTCGGTTTATCTCCCCTGTTCGCATCGTCAAACTCTATTTCCTCTTTATTCAGGCGGATTGCACCGATTTGATAAGGATGGGTAAAGGTATAGTTCTTGGGGTCGGCGGTCACTTCTCCGCGAAAAGACAAATAAACAGGCTTGTCTGACGCATTGCAATAAACACCGATGCTTTTCCGGAAACGACCGAGAGCCTTGGCATCAAACGTAGAACTGACTTCACCCGTTTTCCCCGGCAGGATAGGAGATTTGGTCCAGTCGGTAACAGTGCACCCGCAGGAAGTGGTGACATTGGATATCACTAACGGCTTATCGCCCTTATTTGTTATTTTAAAGGTAGCCGTTACCGGGTTCTTCCATAAAATGGTTCCAAATTCGTGCATTGTCTTATCAAAAGAGGCTTTTGGCTGCGCAAAGACTGAAAGCCCCGATCCCAGCAACATACTTATTATCAACATTATGTATTTCATACCAAACTAAATTCTTCGTTTAAAGTAACAAAGGTAAGGAAAAAAAGCATTATCTTTGCATTAGAAGGTGTTAAAACAAAAAGATTAAAACTATAAACTGGAATATTATGAGAACATGGAAGAATTATCTATGTATGCTGGCCGCACTGGTTGTCACGCTCGGTTTCACTTCCTGTGAGAGCGATGAAGACATCGGTTTTGATTTATCGGGATTGTATGGAGTGACATGGTTCGGCGATATGGGTGCCGGTGATTCTTGGGGTGAACCTTTGGACAGCTATATCACATTCACATCCGGCTCTCGCCCCGACCACGGTGTGGGAACGGAAGACCTCTATTATACCACTCCTCCCTTCGAGTATTATGATACCTATAAATTCGACTGGTTTATTGAGAACGGACGGTTATATATAGACTATGATACCGGGGAATCCATCATTATAGATTATCCGCATGTCAATGGAAACTACTTCTACGGAACAATAGGAAACTTTGATTTCCGGTTGGAATACGATGGAGGCCGCAGCGTCAAAAGACAAGCGGATATCTCCAAATGAAAATAACCTGTCATTAAGTTGTAAGGGAGTATGTCAAAACTGTCGTTTAGTTCGTAGGGGCGATGGAATAGCCCGGTTTAGTTTTGGCACACTCCCTTTACAATTCTATTTCACCACTACTTTATATCCTCCTGTATGCCCGCCGAACTCGGGTGCATAAGCCGACTGAATCGTTGCTATCCCGGACCGGTATTCTCCCGAACGGGTCACATACACCTGATACTCTATCACATACATTCCTTTACGCATTTGATTGACAAAGAAAGAAGTGGAAGCATCTTTCGTTGCCTGATAATATCCCAGGTTTGTGCTCAGGCGATAACCTGACAATGCTGCCAACGGCTCCATACAAGCGGCACGCTCATCTTTAATCTGTACAAAATCCATATCCCGGTCTGCCTTTACCGTCAGACGGACAGTAATCTTATCACCTATATTCAATACAGTGCCTTCTTCTATGAGCGTCTCTCCTTTATAAAGGCTACGGCTGACAGACAAACCGCTACTTTGCTCACCCATCTTATCCATATTCTCCAGATATTGGGCATACACAGCTCCCCAACCCATACCGCTGCCTTCACAATCCACTGTCACCTTCTTCAGATTCAGGACATTGCCTTCAACCACCTTCTTGAGATAACCCACCGGCTCTTCCGCCGACGTCTGAATCACCTCTTTTCCCAAGGTAATCTTCACGGCATCAGAGTTTGCCAATAAGTCCGTTCCCGAATTCAGTAAGGCATATACAGCATTCACCGTAGCAACAGGAGTATCCCAAACCTGCGTTTGCTTCTCTTTCAAAAGCCAGCGTTTCATCTGGCTCAACGCCTGCTCGTCTTTGGTAACGTATTGCACCGCCTCCATTGCAGCCACTTCGGTCGGAATCTTATAACCGAACCAAGAATAATGTGCCTTGGGAGTATCAAAATAACGCCCCATCTTGTCTGTCATCACCGAATACTCCATAACAGACTGCACAAACTCTTTCGCCTTTACCGTCTCTCCGGCCTGTTGCAAAACAATGGCAGATAGCGCCTTTCCGTAAACAGTCAGATCGGTCGCCTGTGCACTCAGCTTACTGATAAAATAACGGTTCATATCGGCATTTGCTCCGGCTTTGCCATTCAAAGCACATATATACAGAAATTGAAGCGTCTGTTCTGAAGGACTGACATTCGTCACGCCTTTCTTTTCGGCTTCCTTCATTGCCTTGTATTCTTTCCCTGCCTGCACGGTAAGATAGTTTAATGCTTTCTGATACATGGCAGAGAGAGCCTGATTCAGTTTTCCACCGGTCATCACTTGCAGGCGGGTCAGCATTTCCGTTATCTGCGTAGTCATATAACGATTGCCCGGCATACCCTTGTACCAGCTCCATGCACCATCCCCATTTTGCAGCTCATTCAAATGTGCCACACAGACAGACAATTTATTACTCATCGTGTTCAAATCAAACAAGGTGGCAATACGTTGACGTTGTTCTTCTTCATTCACGGCTTCAGTCAGCCACGGTGTCTCTGCCAGCAATATGTTCTTCAACTCCTCATTCTTTTGCAACCGGCTCATGAAAGTTTCTTTAGTGCCTCCCTGTGCCAGCCAACTGTCAAATATCTGTTTGATACGCGGATTTGAACTCACAATGAACTCGGCCAACGCATTCGCATAATAAGCAGAAGCCCATGACAGCGCATCCTCTCCCTGCGGAACCGCAACCACCGGCAATGCCATGACAGCATACCATACGGGATTGCTCGTAAATTCCACTGTCATCTTCCGGCCGGATGCCGTACGACTGTGGTTATTAAACAGATGCTCCAATGAGAAGGTATAACTTCCTTTGCCGTTTACATCCAACGGCACACTCTCCGTCACCCACTGCTTATCCGTCAACACCGGGATGTAACGCTGTTCGCCATCACTGAACGTATCTCCTTCAGCCACCATGCGGCATGCCAATACAGTATACTTATCAGTGACGTCAAAGGTAAAGCTCACATTGCCCGTTTCTCCCGCTTTCACTCCGAACTTCTGCTTCTGAGTATAGAAGACCTTCTCTGTTTCAGGATTGAAAAGTTCCATTCTGACAGTTCCGGCAACAGCCTTATCCGACAGGTTAATCAGTGAAGCGGCAATATTTGCCTTATCACCCACACGGACAAAACGAGGCATATTGGGTTGAAGCATGAACTCTTTGGAGGCAGTAGCGGTTGCCTCTATCCGGCCGTAATCCACCTCCTTGGTATGTGCCAGCCCCATAAACTTCCATTTTGTCAGGCTCTCGGGCAGGATAAACGAAATGCTGACTTCGCCCTGCCCGTTGGTACGCAACTGCGGATAGAAGAAAGCTGTTTCGGCAAAGTTCTGACGCACCTGCACATTCCCTGTTTCTTTCAAAGCACCCGCATCCATTGCTTCCGCTCTCAACACAGGAATTATTTCTTCCTCAAACACCACATTTGTAATCACCACATCTTGGACATCATCTGCCATTTTCGGTCGGGCAGCACGCGAATTCATTTCCCAACCGGCAGGCAAACTCTCCAAGACACAATGCCGTACACCCACGGACGGAATCAGCAATTCACTATAAGAGTACGAAGAGGTGTTCAGGCTCTTGAAGGGGAAATTGAGATAGATATATTCAGTCCGTGTATACCATTTGTTCCATAAGGAATGTGGAATGTTACGGGTGAAGTTCACGCGGAAGAAAAGGTCGTGCGTATAGAAGCGGTCCAAAGAGGCATCATACATCATCGCCAGCAGTTCGGCATCAGCCGGACGGCCATCGGGATAGAGCACGCTCAGCTTCCATTCTTCCTGCTGACCGGGGCGAAGCTTATCACGGAACGTAGTCCACTTCAACTGCAACTCTTTATCCGGTTCGGGTTTGGTAATCTGTGCATAGTGACCATAGAGCTGTCCGTCTTTCACAAAGGCAACACTTACCATTACCCCGTTTCCATACTCCTGTTTATAAGTAAGCGGGAAACTGACGATGGAATCGGAGAACTGCACGCGTCTGCTTTCCACCCGCTTATTGCCGGAAAAAACATCATAAAGAAGATAGATATTCTTTTCACTGCTGCCGACATAGATAGTAGCCGGAGAATCTCCCTCAAATTTCTCTCCGTCCTGATAGAACCAATCGGTGGTGGCAATCGGCGGACGTTTATCGCCGAGCGAGAACAACAGGAAACCTTGAGATTCCGTACATTCCCTGCCCTGCGCATCTTTAGCCGAAATCTTCAGGATATAAGAGCCGGAAGGAAGCCGGTATAATGCTTCGGGCACAAACTTATTATTGGATGCAACTGTAGCCTGCAACACTTTCTCACCGGGTTCATGGTTACTTTTATTTGGTTTAAACACCTGATAAATCACCTCTGTATCTACCGGTTCGCCCGATAAATTAGTAACAGAGAAGGTCAATTCCCGGGCTTTCTCTTTCACCGTCTGTGCGGATAATCCCTCAATAGCGAGCACAACGGAAGTTTTACCCAAGGGCAACGACAGGTTGGCTTGTTGCGTTTCACCCGCACCGTCAGTCACATCCGCCTGTACCCGATAAGTATAATACCATGTCGGCAAATCCTTCACATCGAAATCGGCCTCCAGACGCACCGTGACGGTGAATTTGCCTTCGGCATCGGTCATCGTTTCCCCATCCCAAGCGGCAGAACGGCCCCCCCGGAAGCGCCAGAACCAAGAGAAAGAACGGGTGATATGATAATTCACCTTTGCATTCTGCACCGGAGCACCGGCAAATGTCCTCGCCACACCGGTGAGAAGCACAGAGTCGCCTATTTGATATTCGGTCTTGACCGGTTCAAAAGCAACATCGAAGGTAGGACGTTTATACTCCTCTACCCTGAAGCCACCGGAAGCAGAGCCGGCCTGCAACCTGAAGTAACCGGTCAGGCAGGGAGAAGGCAGCGTGAACTGACCGCTGAAAGAGCCGAACGAGTTGGTTGTCACCTTCACCTCGCCCACCTTATTGTTATTGACATCATACAGAGTCACCGTATATTCTTTATCGGCCAACACCTGAGTATCATCCTGTTGCTGCCTGTACGCAATGCCCGAAACATAAACCGTTTGTCCCGGACGATAGATGGAACGGTCTGTAAACAGACTCAACACCTCCTGTTCGCGATTCTCCGAAGGAGCGTAATAGATTTGTTTCCACAAGTCTGCAATCGGCATAGCCGTATCGCTCATAGTGCGGGCATTATACATGATAGTTCTTTTCTTATCGGGAAACCCGAGTTTCAGCGTACCTTCTTTATCGGCCGTATAGGTTTGCGAAGGCATGAAACGTCCGTCCGTACCGGTATAAATCACCACCTCGGCATCGGGCACAGGATGTCCGCTTTCGGCATCCACCACAACCAGTTCCAGGTCATCGTCAGGCAAGGGACGATAAATCACCCTCAACGCAGTGACATACATCAATGTTCCACCCGGTTCGCCGACTTTTCCTTCCGGTACAGCTTTCAAATAATAGATACCCGGCTGCGGAGCCTGAATCTGAAGCGTAGTATCGACCGGCAAATAATCGGCAGTTCCTTTCAGCGAGAAGTTTTCCTCCTTTTGCAACTTACCATACTTTGCAACAAAATTCTTCATCTTACTTGCCCACATCACGGAAGTGACGGGTAAGTTTATCTTATACAGTTGCAACGTAAAGCCGTTCAAATTCTTATAGTTCACTCTTACCTCCTGCATCTTGCCCGGATAAGCCGCAGACACTTCCAATGACAGAGAAGGATTCAATATCTCCTTTTCTATGTTTCTCAGCCTGTTGACACCGACATAACGAGGGTATTTGGAAATCCCCTCACGTACCACTTTCAGGCGTTCCACCTGATTATTTTGCTTCTGCAAGTAATCCGACAGGGCCAGATAAACCTCAGCTCCGGCTTCCTCATCGGGATATCCGGCTATCCAAGAGCGTAATTCCTTTTGGCAATCCTCATTGGAAAAGTTCTGATTGAACGTGTTGAACAGATAATCCAACGCTCCGATGCCGGTCACCATCCATGCCGAACGATACGCAGGAGTATCATACAGTGTCAAAAGCGAACGATAATTCTGAAGAATTGCTGCCACGAAATCACATTCGGACACCGGTACTGCCGTATATGCCATAAAGCTTTTTATATCCTTCACCTGTGCCGGCAGACTGTTGGTCTGGTTCCCGACAGAAGCAGCTTCCCACCTGTTTTGCTTCATCAGCAAGAGGGCACGACGCGCCAGCAAATCATACAGATTATCATGAAAATAGCGTTTGCTCATTTCCCCGACTTTTACCATCGGCTTCAGTTTCTCCACCGGACAGGCTGCCAACAGGTCTTTGTCCTTCAGTGAAGACTGCAAGAAATTGAAACCTTGCTTTACATCTTTCGAGATAGTCAACTCACCCAAAATGGAATAGAGCACCGCCCTGTCTTCCGCTTTGTCCGTTTGCTTTGCCCAGTTTTCCAATCCCTTCATATCCGTCTCCAGACTATCGGGAGTGACAAGAGTGCGATATTGCATGGCAGTCAGATATGCCTTCATCATTTGCGGTACATCACGCTCAGCCTTTGCCTTATCATAGATTTTCATCGATGCGGACACCACAGACTGAGGAAGGTCTTTCTTTTGAAGTTGTTCTACCTCTTTCCACATTTTATCGTAAGTTTGTGCATGCAATGGAGCAAATAAACTCATTGCCCAGAGCACTATCAGAAAATAATAACGAGTATTCATAAGCTTCGTCTTTAATTGTTCCTTTAACAAAGAAACGCATTATGTAGTTCAGCACTGCATCCTAATTGGTTAAATTAACAAAACAAGGGAAACGGAATTTCTGCTTTTCTCAACGAAGCAGAAGCAAACGCTTCAAGATAAGACGCTTATACTGCTTCTTCAAATCATCCGCCAAAAACGAATTGTCAATCAAATCCATCCATTTAATAACAGACCGTCGAAACTTTTTGGCGATATTCTCTATCACCTTGCCACCGACCCCCGAAGCGACAATAGACGACTCGAAATCCTTCCGACATATTTTCCGCTTCTTTCCATTGAGTGTCAATGCCAATTCTTCAGTATCTTCGGGCATAACAAGGACGGTAGAGAGTAAATCGTATGCAGGTGTCAGACAATAACCAAGTCCTACATTATATAATGAGAAGTTTTTCAAATGCATATCCGAGTTTCCTGTTATCCACGAGAATATCACCAACTCCCAAAAGTTCACCAAGTCGAGTTGCGGAACGGCGGAATACTTCTTGATAGCCTTGGCTATCTGCTCATACGAACCTTTATATTTATATTCGGTCAACCGTTCGGTCAACTGACACATATCCTCCATCGCTATCTTACTGCCATCTGCCTTCCTGTCTATACGTCGGGTGATATAACATAGCTCTCCATCGGCAAAACGCACCAATCCATGAGGCACAACAGCTATTTTGGCTGCTTCCGCCATGTGCATTGTGAGATCCTCCAGCTCAGGCAAAGAGCGGTAAATGTCCGTTTGTGGCTTCAGGATAAACCGTCCCCACAACCCGACAATCGTAAAACGATCAGGTTCATTCTTTCCACCGGGGCGAACATCAAGCGACAATTTGGCCTGTGCACCGGTCAATGTAGTCCGGGCTCTGACCACTTGCTTGGCCAAATCCCCTATTTCGCTTCTCACATAAGGCAGATGAGGAACCTGCCGTGTACCATACAGTTTTTGAGCACAAGCCGGATGATAATCCACCTGACCTTCTTTCAACTCCTTATAGCAATATAAACATTTTCCCATCGCATCTCAATTAAACCGGTTCATCAAGTATCACACTTACTGCCCCTATGCAGTCTTTACAACACACCAGCAATAACGACATACGATCGCGCTGGTTTATCTTCCAACTGTTTTCTGCAATATTCAGAAGCCATCCTTCGGGAATCAAGCCATCAAAGAAAGGAAACAACACAGTGTCATGATACGGCTTATCCGTCAAGGGGAGTGTCAAGCTAATGGCTTCCGCCTTATCGGAGTTCAAGAAATCAGCGTCATAGACAAAAGTGAAACCATTTTCATCTTCCGTAAGCAGACCGGCATAGGTATCATAAAGAAATATCTTCCCTCTTTTCATTCTTCATCCTCCTTTCTTATAGGCACTGCCCCTACTTTATGCCCGAAAAGAGCAAGTACCTGATTGACTTTATCCATCCGCAAAGTTTCCTTACCTTGCTCCAATTCACGTACAAAACGCAATCCGACACCCGACTTAGCTGCCAAATCCACCTGCGTAAGCCCAAATTTTTTACGCATATCCTTTATAAACAATGGTAATGAATCGCTCATAATTATACCCTTTAAGGTGCAAATATAACAAAAGATTCCACAATTACACCCAAATGGGTATAATTGTTCGTACTTCTTTTTAAAATATACCCGAAAAGGTGTAATTCATTTATCCAAAGCAAGCGCAGTACGTCTGTTGTCTTAAGTAACAAAAAACAAGACACAAATAGATTTGGAACTTTAAGCGATATCTCATACCTTTGATGACCAATAAATACACATACATTTCACAGGTTGGTGCGCTCTATCGGACGCTCTTTTATTATTCAACGAAAACAGCCTTTCGGAAACAACCGACTACGAAGGAATAAGCATGGACTTAATATCAAATAAGGCCGGACTCTAAGAATCCAGCCTTATCTGCAACTATTTTAATGAATTTATATTCTTTATTCTTTGACAGGCGTATTGCCCAATGTTGCCACTACAAAATCATAGAACTTGGCAACCGAAGGAATATAACAACGTTCGTCGGGTGAATGAGGAGAACGCAAGGTAGGTCCGAAAGAAATCATATCCAAGCCCGGAACAACGGCACCGATGATGCCACATTCCAAACCGGCATGAATCACTTTCACTTCCGGTTCCTTGCCGAACTGTGCCTTATACGATTCCTTCATTGCTTTCAAGATAGGAGAATCAACATTCGGTTCCCAACCGGAATAACCGCCGGTGCGTGTCACTTCCATGCCTGCCATAGAGAAACAGCTTTCCAAAGAAGTATTCAGATAATCCTTCATGGAGTCGCGTGAACTACGAGTCAGAATCTTTATTTCCGCTTTACCGCCACCGATAGTGACAATAGCCAGATTGGAAGATGTCTCCACTGTATCGGGAATGGTCGGAATCATGCGTGACACACCGTTCTGACAAGCATAGATGGCATCAACCAGATTGTCTCTGATTTCATCGGGAACCATCATTGCAGGCAGTTCGACACGCTCTGCCTTAAAGCTGATCGGAGTTTCGTGCACATGATATTCTTCGTTCCACAAAGTCTCGCATTCTTGTACATATTCCATCACATCTGCTTCTTCTTCAGCCGGAATGGTAATCACCACTTCGCACTCACGGGGAATGGCATTACGCATATTTCCACCCTGCCATGAAACCAAGCATGCCTCATCGTAAGCAATCACCTGATTCATAAAGCGTGCCATCAACTTATTGGCATTGGCACGGCCTTCGTTGATTTCAAGACCGGAGTGACCGCCGCGAAGTCCTTTCAAAGTCACTTTCAAAGCGATATCATCAGGGTCGGTTTCCACTTCTTTGTATTCCAAAGTAGCAGTCAGATCTTCACCGCCTGCACAACCGATATATAGTTCACCTTCTTCTTCCGAATCAAGATTCAACAAAATATCTCCATCCACCGTACCCGGTTTCAAGCCGAATGCACCAAACATTCCGGTTTCCTCATCAGCGGTAATCAATGCTTCCAACGGTCCGTGCTTCAGTGTGTTGTCCTCTAAAACAGCCATAATAGCAGCTACACCCATACCGTTGTCAGCTCCCAATGTGGTGCCTTTGGCTTTCACCCAATCGCCGTCGATATAAGTCTGGATGGGATCGTTTTCAAAATCATGTACTGTATCGTTATTCTTCTGGGGCACCATGTCCATATGTGACTGAAGAATTACTTTCTTACGGTTTTCCATACCGGGAGTAGCAGGTTTACGATAAATGATGTTACCTGCTTCATCTTGAAATGTTTCTACACCGATGCTCTTTCCAAAGTTCAGCAAGAACTCTTGAATCTTCTTCAGATGACCCGAAGGACGGGGAACCTGAGTCAATGAATAGAAATGCTTCCACACGTTCTGCGGAGCAAGAGAGAGAATTGTACTCATAACTTCTTAGTTTTATTAGTGAACGGCAAAGCCGCTAATCCATATATTCCCAACAAAATTAATAAAAAGGTTTGTATTCCATGCACTAATAGTGCAAAAATTCCTGCATCTTCTTTACCCACTCCATAGAGCATCATCATTGTTATGACAGCAAAATGCCACGGACCTGCCCCATTAGGGGTGGGGACAACGACTGCAATGCTACCCACAACAAACATCACCAATGCCGCCATAATGCTCAGATCGGCCGAGAAACCAAAACAAAAGAAGGATACGTAAAATTGCAGGAAATAACAGATCCAAATGGCAACGGTGTAAAAGATGAAAAGCGGCATCTGCTTCACATCTTTCAACGAAAGGATACCCACCCACACATTATGCAGAATGCCTCTCACCTTTGCAAAAACCGCCACATTCCTTATCAGAAAAAAGGCCAGCACACAAACAGCCGAAACACATATTATAATAATGTAAAAATGGGCAGAAGTCAACACATCGGTCAGCGCCCGCGTATCAGTTCCAGTTTCTTTGAAAAAAGTGGCAAACACACCGGCTTGCAGCAACAAGGTCACTCCTGTTATCAAAGCTACACAGAGAGTATCGATCAGACGCTCCGTCACCACTGTCCCCAAAGACTTGGGAAAAGAAGTGCCGTCATACTTTGCCAAAATGCCGCAACGGGAAATTTCACCCACACGAGGGACAATCAGATTAGCGGCATACGACACAAAAACAGCATACACGCAGTCTGATGTTTTGGGATACTCACCCAACGGAGCCAATGTAAGTTTCCACCTCCATCCCCGGAAGATGTGACTAAACACACCAAATACCAGCGAAAGCAGCATCCAACTATAATCCATCCCGCCATCCAATACTTCCCACACATGCCCGAAATTAAATCCGCGGTACATCCATATCATTATCGCAGCTCCCAAAACCAACGGAAGTAGTATTTGCAGACTCTTTTTTACAATCTTTTTTATATGAGTTCCTTCCAAAATCAGCGTATTTTAAATTTATAATGTTTACCTTTGCACGATGCAAAGATACTATCTTAGCGAAATAAACCTATTTATTAACGATAGAAAAATAACGGAATGGGATTAGTCAAACCAAAAAAATTTCTGGGACAACACTTCCTTAAAGACCTGAGTATTGCAAAAGACATAGCCGATACAGTGGACGAATGTCCCGGTTTACCTATTCTCGAAGTAGGACCGGGCATGGGAGTATTAACCCAATTCCTGATGGAAAAAGGACGTGAAGTGAAAGTGGTAGAGCTTGATTTTGAATCGGTTGCCTATCTGCGTGAGAACTTCCCCGCTTTGGAAGGAAACATCATAGAAGATGACTTTCTGAAGCTGAAACTGGAGAAGCTGTTTGACGGCAGACCTTTTGTCCTCACCGGTAACTATCCTTATAATATATCCAGCCAAATCTTTTTTAAAATGCTGGACTACAAAGACCTGATTCCCTGTTGCACCGGAATGATTCAGAAAGAAGTGGCCGAACGTATTGCCGCCGGTCCGGGCAGCAAGACATACGGCATCCTGAGCATTCTGATTCAAGCATGGTATAAGGTGGAATATCTGTTTACCGTACACGAACATGTGTTCAACCCGCCCCCCAAAGTAAAAAGTGCCGTCATCCGCATGACACGCAACGAAACAAAAGAACTGGGGTGCAACGAGAGGTTGTTCAAACTTATCGTGAAAACCACTTTCAACCAACGACGCAAGACTTTGCGGAATTCCATCTCTTCAATTTTAGAAAAAGGAAATCCGCTGAGCAATGATCCGGTATTCAACAAACGCCCGGAACAGTTATCGGTACAGGAATTTATCGAGCTGACCAACCGGGTGGAAACCGCTCTGAAAGACAAAGCAGACATAGACTGCGGCAACGACATCGCCCGCAAAGGTGCAACAAGCCAAAAGGAATAACCTATTTATTTTATATTAACGGAAGAAGAATAGGATGAATAAAGAGGAATTAGAAAAAGTAGAGCAGCTCATCGAGCAAAAGAACTCCGAAGAACTGAAAGGACTGCTCTCCGGCTTACATCCTGCCGACATTGCCGAACTGTGCAATGAACTGGATGCCGAAGAAGCCCGGTTTATTTATCTGTTATTGGATAATGAAACAGCTGCCGATGTCCTCATCGAAATGGACGAGGACGCACGTAAGGATTTCTTAGAGATACTTCCTTCCGAAACAATTGCCAAGCGATTTGTAGACTACATGGACTCGGATGACGCCGTTGACATCATCCGTGAAATGGACGAAGACAAACAGGAAGAAGTCCTTTCGCACATCGAAGATATAGAACAGGCAGGCGACATTGTCGACTTGCTGAAATACGATGAAGACACCGCCGGCGGTTTGATGGGAACCGAAATGGTCATCGTAAATGAAAACTGGAGTATGCCCGAATGTCTGAAAGAAATGCGTATTCAGGCAGAAGACATGGATGAAATCTATTATGTATATGTAGTGGATGACGACGAACGCCTGCGTGGTGTATTCCCCTTAAAAAAGATGATTACCAGTCCTTCTGTTTCCAAAGTGAAGCATGTGATGAAGAAGGACCCGATCTCAGTACATGTAGACACTCCGATAGACGAAGTGGTTCAGTTAATTGAAAAATACGACTTGGTGGCAGTCCCCGTAGTAGACAGCATCGGTCGTTTAGTGGGGCGTATCACTGTAGACGATGTAATGGACGAAGTCCGTGAACAGGCCGAACGCGATTACCAGTTGGCATCCGGTTTGTCTCAAGACGTAGAAACGGACGACAGCGTATTCCGCCAGACCACAGCACGTCTGCCATGGCTGCTGATTGGAATGATTGGCGGTATCGGCAACTCCATGATACTGGGAAACTTCGACAGCACCTTTGCAGCCCATCCCGAAATGGCACTCTATATCCCGCTTATCGGCGGTACGGGAGGAAATGTGGGAACACAATCTTCCGCACTAGTAGTACAGGGGCTTGCCAACAGTTCGCTGGATGCCCACAATACATGGAAACAAATCGTTAAAGAATCCGTAGTAGCCGTTATCAATGCGACTATCATTTCCATGTTGGTTTATATTTATAACTTTATCCGCTTCGGAGCAACTGCCACCGTATCTTACTCGGTATCAGTCAGCCTGTTCGCTGTTGTCATGTTTGCTTCCATCTTCGGAACCTTGGTCCCCATGACACTCGAAAAGCTAAAAATAGATCCCGCCATTGCCACGGGACCGTTTATCTCCATTACCAACGATATCATAGGCATGATGCTTTATATGGGCATTACGGTATTACTATCGTAATTCTCTTTCTTCATAATGTGTTTCGGGCACGGATTTCATATTCTGTATCACCATATTAAGTGTGACAAAGGATGAGATTCGTGCCCGAAATACAACATTTATCGACCTAAAATAAAAAAAACAGGCAAAATAGTATGAAGTTCTAATTTATTTCTTTTAATTTGTAAACTGTTGCTATAATAAGAAAGCTCACTTTAAAAATCTATACGATGGACTCGAATGAAACTAATCGCCCTTTAACCGAAGTTCCGATGGACAAGACGCCCGAAACTTTGGTATCATCCCCCGCCCAAGCGGAAGAGAATAACACTATGTATGTACCTAAACAAACCAAAGAAGAGGTCATTAAACGTCTAAAAGAACTCAACGAAGATGCTTGCAATGCCGACAAACAAGAGTTGGATTTGCTGAAACAAACTTTCTATAAGTTACACAAAGCAGAACAGGAAACGGCTCGTAAAACATTTATAGAGGCCGGTGGAGCACCCGAAGCATTTGTAATGCCTTCAGACGACTCTGAAAGCCGCTTCAAGGAAGCCATGAGTTCCATCAAAGAGAAAAGAAGCGCCATGCTTGCGGAGCAGGAGAAAGAAAAAGAAGAGAACTTGCAGAAGAAACTGGCCATCATTGAAAAGCTGAAAGAGCTGTCTGAATCTCACGATGACGCCAACAAAGCCTACAATGAATTCAAAAAACTACAGCAAGAATGGAATGAAATCAAGCAAGTTCCGGCAGCCAAAATCAATGAACTATGGAAGAATTACCAGCTTTATGCTGAAAAGTTCTACGATCTGATTAAGCTGAACAATGAATTCCGCGAATATGATTTCAAGAAAAACCTCGAAATTAAACTGCATCTCTGTGAAGCAGCCGAAAAACTGGCAAACGAAGAAGACATCATTTCCGCTTTCCACCAATTACAGAAACTGCATCAGGAATTCCGTGATACAGGTCCCGTAGCCAAAGAATTGCGCGAAGAAATCTGGACACGTTTTAAAACTGCTTCAACAACCGTAAACCGCCGTCACCAGCAGCACTTCGAAGCCCTAAAAGAAAAAGAGCAACGCAACTTGGATGAAAAGACCGTTATTTGCGAAATTGTGGAAACAATGGAGTATGACACATTTACCACCTTCCAGGATTGGGAAAATAAAACACAGGAAGTCATTGCTTTGCAGGCCAAATGGAAAACCATCGGCTATGCTCCGCAGAAAATGAATGTGAAAATATTCGAGCGTTTCCGTTCGGCATGTGATGAATTCTTTAAATGCAAAGCCGAATTCTTCAAGTCTGTCAAGGAAAACATGTCCGGCAATTTGGAGAAAAAGAAAGAATTATGTGAAAAGGCTGAAGCGCTGAAAGACAGCACAGACTGGAAGACTACCGCCGAAGTATTGAGCAAATTGCAAAAGGAATGGAAAACCATCGGCCCGGTCCCAAAGAAATATTCGGAAATGATATGGAAGCGTTTCATCGGGGCTTGTGACTATTTCTTTGACCAAAAGAACAAGGCTACTTCTTCACAACGTTCTGTTGAACAGGAAAATATGGTGCTGAAAAAAGAGATTATCGAAAAGCTGAATGCAATCAACGCTCAAGAAACTCCTGAAGAAGATGCCGATAATACCATTCGTGAGCTGATGAAAGAATGGAATACAATCGGCCATGTCCCTTTCAAGGAAAAAGATAAGTTATACAAACAATATCACGCAATAATTGATAAGTTGTTCGATAAACTGAACCTGTCTGCTTCTCAGAAGAAGTTGAGCAACTTCAAGTCAAACATCGGTAAAGAAGGTAATATATACCGTGAACGTGAAAAGCTGGTTCGTGCGTATGAAAATATGAAAAACGAAATTCAAACGTACGAAAATAACTTGGGATTCCTGACCAGTTCGTCAAAGAAAGGCAGTAACCTGGTAACAGAAATGAATCGTAAAGTTGAAAAGTTAAAAGCAGATTTAGAATTAATACTGAAGAAAATCGAAATCATTGACCAATCAATGAGTAAAGAATAAAAAAATATTCTTATATCTTGATTCCGCCGTCTTAATCAGAAGGAGCATCCTTTTATATTGAGATGGCGGTTTTTTAAATACATCTGTTCAATAGACTCGGAAAAGATGTTTCTTTGGGAGAATTGGCAATCCCGATTTGCCCCCGAATCAATGTCCCACTTTTTTCGAAAGACAAAATGAGAGCAATAAAAAAGCTCCTAAAACAATATATTTAGGAGCTTTTTAAACTTTAACAAGTAATTTCTTTGTTGGGATACCAGGATTCGAACCTGGAAAAACAGGACCAGAATCTGTTGTGTTACCATTACACCATATCCCAATGTCCTTTATCAAAAGCCTCATTTCGTTTTTGACGGTGCAAAGATACCGCTTTTTCTGAAACCTACAAACTTTTATATAACTTTTTTCTAAAAAAACTCCATTATTTTACTGTAAAGTGAATTGGCATAGAAGTATTATCATCATCCAACATACTTCTTCACAAGTAAAACCAAAGTCAACAAATCCATCTAATTTATTAATAATCAGAATATATTCATAAATATCCAATCTGACATCCGAAACAAACACATCCAACTCCGGCAAAACATTCAAAGAGCCATTCTGTTTGTCCGGTACGACCACCCTATCTTTCATCCTTTAATATATTTGAGGTAAAAACAGAGGTAAATCAAAACTTATCTAAGGGATTAACCTAATATTAAAAGGTTCTCTAACTAAAAAAAACAAAAAGAGCGCATATTTCAAGCACATTTTTTCGTTGTAATTAGAAAACCAAGTATCTTTGTACTTTGTTGTAAATGTAGACTATTGAGTAAAATTAGTATTAAATAGAATGAACGAAGCAAAGTATTTAGTAAAAAAAATAACAGAAGGTATTCAAGAAAAAAAAGGTAAAAACATTGTTATAGCAGACCTTAGTTCCATTGACGATACGATTTGCAATTATTTTGTTATCTGTCAGGGAAATTCTCCCAGCCAAGTCACAGCGATTGTCGACTCGGTAAAAGATTATGTCCGTATAGCAACAGATAATAAGCCGACTGCAATAGACGGACTCCAAAATGCACAATGGGTAGCAATGGACTATAGTGATGTCTTAGTACATGTATTCCTACCCGAGGTCAGAGATTTCTATAATCTGGAGCACCTATGGGCAGATGCCAAGCTTACCTACTTACCCGATTTAGATTAAACATTTGATAGAAAAAAAATGAGTGAAACTAATAATAACAACAAGCCTAAAATAAATATGCCACGCTTTAATTTAAGCTGGTTATATGTTATCATCGCAATGAGCTTTGGTATCCTCTATTTTTCCAATCAGGAAGGAGGAATAGATAAGCAAATCACTTATACCGAGTTTAAAGACATGGTGAATAAGGGGTATGCGAATAAAATCATTGCCTATGACAATAATACAGTTGAAATGTTTATCAAACCTGAGTATATCAAAGATGTATTCAAGAATGATTATAAGAGAGTAGGAAGAAGTCCCTCACTGAGTGTAGAAATCGGTTCGATAGAATCATTGGACAAATTTTTGGAAAAAGCTCAGGAAGAGGGTCATTTTACGGGCTCGATCAGTTACGAGAAAAAACGTGACTATTTCGGCGCTCTGTTTTGGAATATCGCTCCTTTCCTACTTCTAATCGGTATTTGGATGTTTGCCATGCGCCGTATGAGCGGAGGCGGAGGTTCGGGTGGCGCCAATCCTTTTAATGTAGGTAAAAGTAAAGCCCAAGTATATGAAAAGGGAGACAAGACCAACCGAATTACATTTAAGGATGTAGCCGGTCAGGCAGAAGCAAAGCAGGAGGTAGAAGAAATTGTAGAGTTTCTGAAACAACCACAGAAATATACGGAACTTGGAGGTAAAATACCTAAAGGCGCTTTGCTTGTAGGCCCTCCGGGAACAGGTAAAACCCTGCTTGCAAAAGCTGTGGCAGGTGAAGCAGATGTTCCGTTCTTCTCATTATCCGGCTCTGATTTCGTTGAAATGTTTGTGGGTGTAGGCGCTTCACGTGTTCGTGACCTTTTCCGTCAGGCCAAGGAAAAAGCTCCTTGTATAATTTTCATTGACGAAATTGACGCAGTAGGACGTGCACGCGGTAAAAACCCGAGTATGGGTGGAAATGACGAACGCGAAAACACACTGAACCAATTATTAACCGAAATGGATGGCTTCGGCTCTAACAGTGGCGTCATTATTTTGGCCGCTACCAACCGTGTAGATATCCTCGATAAAGCATTGCTTCGTGCCGGACGTTTTGACCGTCAAATTCATGTTGATTTACCCGACTTGAATGAACGCAAGGAAGTGTTTGGCGTACATTTAAAGCCTTTGAAGCTGGATCATTCGGTAGACATCGATTTATTAGCCCGTCAGACTCCCGGATTCAGCGGCGCAGATATTGCCAATGTATGTAATGAGGCCGCCCTGATTGCTGCCCGTCATGGCAGACCCGCCGTAGGAAAACAGGATTTTCTGGATGCAGTAGACCGTATCATCGGTGGTTTGGAAAAGAAAACCAAAATTATGACCGCTGCCGAGAAAAATACGATTGCTTTACACGAGGCCGGTCATGCCACTCTTTCATGGTTCCTGGAACATGCCAATCCATTAATCAAGGTCACCATTGTTCCGCGTGGCCGCGCTTTGGGTGCTGCGTGGTATTTGCCCGAAGAAAGGCAAATCACCACTAAAGAGCAGATGTTGGACGAAATGTGTGCTACTTTAGGCGGGCGTGCTGCCGAAGAGTTATTCACCGGACATATCTCAACCGGAGCAATGAACGACTTGGAAAGAGTGACCAAACAATCTTACGGCATGATTGCATACGCCGGAATGAGCGACAAGCTGCCGAACTTATGTTATTACAGTAATGAAGAATATTCTTTCAGCAAACCATATAGCGATCGCACAGCCGAACTTATTGATGAAGAAGTTAAACGCATGATTAACGAACAATATGACCGTGCCAAAGCAATCTTGTCCGAGCACAAAGACGGACACAACAAGCTAGCCCGCCTTTTGGTTGAAAAAGAAGTTATTTTTGCCGAAGATGTCGAACGCATATTTGGCAAACGCCCTTGGACCTCACGCTCAGAAGAAATTATGGCAGCCAAAGAAGGTACTTCTAAAACCATAAAAGAAACTGAAAACTTTGATGAAAAGGAAATAGAAGAAAAAAAAGAAGAAGCATAAATAAAAAAGTATTGCCATTCTATATTTTCAAGTCAAGACAGACAAAGAAAATATGGGATGGCATTAGTATATTTACATAATAAAATTACCATGAAAAACAATTTCATGCAACGTGCCATTACCGGGATTATTTTTGTAGCTGTATTAATCGGCTGCATACTAGGAGGCCCCGTTTCATTCGGCATCTTGTTTGCTATCATCAGTGCAGCAGCCATTAATGAATTTGGCAATTTAATCAACAAGCAAGAAGACGTGCAGATGAATAAGCGTATCTGCATATTAGGAGGCATATTCTTATTTCTATGCTTTTTCTATTATGGCATCAACCCCGCTCAAACAGGTATATTCGTTCCCTATTTGGCACTAATCATCTACCTAATGGTAAGCGAACTGTATCTCAAGAAGAAAAATCCGTTGAACAATTGGGCTTACGCCATGTTCAGCCAAATTTATCTTGCATTACCGTTTGCCTTATTAAATGTATTGGCATTCCATTCTGATGAAACAATCAGTGTTTCACAATACAACCCTATTCTTCCTCTCTCCATCTTTATCTTTAACTGGGTGAATGACACCGGTGCTTATTGTACCGGAATGCTCTTCGGAAAGCACCGCCTATTTGAACGCATCTCACCCAAGAAGTCATGGGAAGGTTCTATCGGTGGCGGTGTATTCAGCATTATCGCTGCTTTTGTCATGGCTTATTTTTTCCCATTTATGTCAACAGGAGTGTGGGTAGGACTAGGATTGACTATCGTTGTATTCGGTACATGGGGCGACTTGAGTGAGTCACTGTTCAAACGTTATCTGGGATTGAAAGATTCCGGAAACATTCTGCCGGGACATGGTGGAATACTTGACCGTTTTGACAGTGCCATCCTCGCTATCCCGGCAGCAGTAGTTTATTTATATGTGGTATCTCTATTTTAATTCCGGTAAATCGAATGGAGTAAATGAGGGGGAAGTCTCATCCGTCAGAGGACGTTCTACCGTTGCCATTCCTACAACCATAAAAGACAGATATCCCAACAAGAAATCCTGTCGCCAAAAAACTTTTTAAGTTATATTTCATATACTCCGGGATTTTGGTTCATTATTCCCGAAACGACAAAAATATCCCTTAAAAAGTTTATTTCTTCAATAAAGACACCATCTGTCGTGCCGCCTGCCGGGAAGCTCCTGCCGGTCCCAATATCTGGATAATACGCTCGTACTCAACCATCATTTGTTCTCTATACACCTTATTATATAAAACAGACTCAAGTTCCGAACGGATATTCGCAACAGTCATTGTATCAGCAACCAACTCACGGACAACTTCTTTATTGGCAATCAGATTAACTAATGAAATATATTTCACCTTCAGAATATGCCGGCGCAAAAATGCAATAAACTTTCCAAGAGGAGTATGATAGCACACCACCTGTGGAACCCGGAACAATGCCGTTTCCAATGTGGCTGTTCCCGAAGTCACCAACGCCGCCTGTGCCTGCCGCAACAATCTATAAGTTTGTCCAAAGACTATCTTAACAGGAACTTTCGGATTCAAGTATCCTGAATAATAAGAAGATTCCATGCCCGGTGCACCGGCAAGCACCAATTGATAATCCTTTGTAAAAGGTGCAGCCGCCTCCAACATTTTAGGAAGATTATCCTTAATCTCCTGTTTACGGCTGCCGGCAAGCAAGGCAATTACCGGCTTGTCATTCAAACCGTTTTCGGCTGCAAAAGCACCGAAAGTTTCCACATTTCCTTTGCAATATTCATCGACCGCATCCACACACGGATTTCCCACGTAATGAATAGGATAACGATATCCTGCAAAAAAATCGATTTCAAACGGAAGAATGGAAAACAGTTCATCCACATCCCGCTTAATGTTCTTTATTCTATATTCTTTCCATGCCCAAATCTTGGGAGAAATATAATAGTAGACAGGTATTTGAGTGTTCTTCTTGATATACTCGGCGATTTTTAAATTAAATCCGGGATAATCCACCAAAATAACCACATCAGGCTGCCATGCGACAATATCCTCCTGACATTGTCGCATATTACGAAGAATGGTTCGCAAATGCAATAATACAGGTATAAATCCCATATAAGCCAGCTCTTTATAATGCTTCACCCTGCTTCCTCCGACAGCACTCATTTTATCACCTCCAAAGAAACGGAAATCTGCCTGAGAATCCTCTTGCTGCAAAGCACGCATCAAATTGGATGCATGCAAGTCCCCTGATGCCTCGCCTACTATCAAATAGTATTTCATACGTCTAATTTCCAGTTTTTCAAGTCCTTTATTATGCTATAAGCCGTAACATCTATCTGTGTAGGCGTAATGGCAACATAACCGTGATTCAATGCCCAATGATCAGAATCAACAGCTTCAGGCTCATGATTCACAAACTGCCCTGTCAGCCAATAATATTCTCCGCCTCTGGGGTGTGTGCAGACTTTCCATTCCTTTTCCCAAGTACCGTTCGTCTGACGGCAAATACGTACTCCCTTAAACTCAGCGACATCCGGGAAATTCACGTTCAGACAAATACCGGCCGGCAAACCATGTTCAAGCACCTCTTCTGTTATTCTGCGGATATAAGGCAATAATGCTGAAAAATCAGCATCAGCCAAATGATTACACAAAGAATAGCCTATAGAGGGAATCCCTTTCAAACAACCTTCGATCACCACTCCCATTGTGCCGGAGTAATGTACATTCACAGCCGAATTGTCACCATGATTGATTCCACCTATCACCACATCAGGACGATGGGGAACAACAGCATGCAAAGCCAACTTCACACAATCAACCGGAGTACCACTACATTTATATACAGTCAGATCTTCTTCTTCGCGTACTTTATAATATCTGACAGGATGCTCAGAAGTGATTGAGCCGGATGCACCGGAACGCGGTCCGTCCGGAGCCATCACAATAATCTCCCCCAATCCGCGCAATGCACGAATCAGTTCATTCAACCCTTTAGCATTCACTCCGTCATCATTAGACAGCAATATCAATGGTTTTTCTTTCTTCATACTCATTAAATCTCTATTTTTTCTTGGAGTGTAAAGATACAACTCTTTAGCCGAACTATCCCCCCTGAGAATAGAAAATTATCTTAATCTTCTACAACCCAATGCTAAAATTGAAATAGAATTAGCAAGAAATAATTATCTTTGTCCCAGTTGAGTTATTAACAAAACCAATGAGTTATCAACAGTTTTGCTAATGTCTGCTGATTTTAATAGGTGTGCTCATCTATTATTAGTTACTTCGCAGCGAGAAAAAACTGATTAATATGGGAAAAATTATTGCTTTAGCCAATCAAAAAGGTGGAGTAGGTAAAACTACCACCACTATCAACCTGGCTGCTTCTCTAGCTACACTAGAGAAAAAAGTATTGGTTATTGATGCTGACCCACAGGCCAATGCATCATCTGGATTGGGCGTGAACATTAAAGAGGTAGAGTGTTCTATCTATGAATGTCTTATCAACAAAGCCGATATACGGGAAGCAATTTATACCACCGACATCGACGGACTCGACATTGTTTCTTCTCACATTGACCTGGTAGGGGCGGAAATAGAAATGCTGAACCTGGAAGACCGTGAAAAGATAATGAAAAGAGTGCTTGGTCCAATGAAAAACGAATATGACTATATTCTGATAGATTGTTCGCCTTCATTGGGACTCATCACAATAAACGCACTGACAGCAGCAGATTCTGTAATCATTCCTGTGCAGTGTGAATATTTTGCCTTGGAAGGCATCAGCAAATTGCTGAACACCATTAAAATTATAAAATCGAAACTGAACCCGTCACTGGAAATAGAAGGTTTCTTGCTGACTATGTTCGATTCACGTCTTCGTCTGGCCAACCAAATTTACGATGAAGTGAAAAGACACTTTCAGGAACTGGTATTCAAGACGATTATACAGCGAAACGTTAAACTAAGCGAAGCTCCCAGCCACGGCATACCTGTCATTCTATATGATGCCGACTCAACCGGAGCCAAGAACCATTTAGCGTTAGCACAAGAAATTATAACACGTAACAATAAGTAAACGATGGCAGTACAGAAGAAATTTGCTTTAGGACGCGGACTTGACGCACTGATTTCAACCGAAGAAGTAAAGACCTCCGGTTCTTCTTCTATTAATGAAATAGAACTGAGCAAAATCTCCGTCAACCCGAATCAGCCGCGTCGTGAATTTGACCCGGTAGCACTTCAAGAGTTGGCAGACTCTATCGCGGAAATTGGTATTATTCAACCTATAACGTTACGTCAACTAAGTGAAGACTCTTATCAAATCATAGCCGGGGAGCGTCGTTACCGTGCCTCTGTCCAAGCCGGACTAAAAACCATTCCTGCCTATATCCGCACAGCCGATGACGAAAATGTGATGGAAATGGCATTAATTGAAAATATCCAGCGGGAGGATTTGAATTCATTGGAAATAGCCTTGGCTTATCAGCATTTATTGGAACAATATGAGCTGACACAGGAACGGCTGAGTGAGCGTGTCGGCAAGAAACGTACTACGATAGCCAACTATCTTCGCCTGTTAAAACTACCGGCACAGATTCAGGTAGCGTTAAAGAACCGCGAAATAGACATGGGACACGCCCGCGCATTGCTGGCATTAGATGACCCTAAAACCCAAATACGAATATTTAATGAAATACAGACACAGGGGTATTCGGTACGCAAAGTGGAAGAAATAGTAAAAGCACTGACAAGCGGTGAGACCATAGACAGCGGTGGCAAGAAAATAAAGCCGAAAGGCAGTAAACTTTCGGAGGAGTATGTTATCCTGCAAAACCATTTATGCGGTTTCTTCGGTTCAAAAGTACAGTTATCATGTACAACTAAAGGAAAAGGCAAAATCAGCATTCCTTTTAATAATGAAGAAGATTTGGAGCGTATCATGGAAATATTTGATTTGCTAAAGAAGAAAGAATAAAGCGTTATTACGACATTGGAAAAAAGAATATCTACATATAAACTACTGTCTCTTTTGCTCTTGTGTCTGTTATGGACCGGGAGTACGGATGTTTACGGACAAAAAGCACGTCAACGCCGAATGGGAGTACGTGTAGATTCGCTGGCTCTCAAACAGCAAGCAATCACAGACAGTCTGGCTACAGATAGTATAACGACCGACAGTTTGGCTATACTGAACCAAAAAGAAATAGAGAAGTTGGAAGCTCCGGTCGACACCGCACTGCTGGCAAAGAAAAACGACTCCATACAGAACGCACTTCCAACGGAAAAGAAAAGATTTATTCCCAATTCGAACCGTGCTACATGGTTGGCTTTGATTATCCCGGGAGGAGGACAGATTTACAATAGGAAATATTGGAAACTGCCTATCGTATACGGCGGGTTTATGGGCTGTGCCTATGCGCTGAGTTGGAATGGCAAAATGTACAAAGATTACTCACAGGCATATCTTGATATCATGGACGATGATCCCAATACAAAAAGCTATGAAGATTTTCTTCCGCCCAATGCGGATATTTCCGGTCAGGAAGAACGATACAAGGAAATTTTCAGAAAAAGGAAAGACCTATATCGCCGCCAACGCGACTTAAGTATATTCGCGTTTATCGGTGTATACCTATTGTCTGTGATAGACGCTTATGTAGATGCCGAACTTTCGGATTTTGATATTTCAAAAGACTTGGGTCTCAAGATTGAACCTGTTATTTTTAACGATGGTCGCAATAAAATCGGTGGTAATGCAATCGGTTTACAATGCAGCCTCAAATTTTAAATTGCATGAAAAACTTTTTAATTGGCTTATTCGCACTTATAGGAACGACAGGAATCAGTGCACAAACACAAAGTATCACTGTTCACTCACAAACAACAGGAAAAGAAGAAGTAATCGACATTCCTGAAAGTATGCAGTCAGAAATGGACAGCCTCTTTTGGGATTGGCAGTCAAAGAATTACATCAGTATGGGCGAGAACTGTAAAATGACTTCAGTCAACCCCATTGTCAGCGATTCTATTTATATGGATCGTTTGTCTCGTATTCCGTCTATCATAGAAATGCCTTACAATGAAGCCGTTAGAAAATTTATAGATATGTATGCCAGCCGTCTGCGCAATAAAGTCTCTTTTATGCTGGCAGCGGCAAACTTCTATATGCCTATTTTTGAAGAAGCACTTGATTTATATGATCTTCCCATGGAATTAAAATATCTTCCAATCATTGAATCTGCACTAAATCCCGTAGCAGTTTCCCGGCAGGGAGCTACCGGCTTGTGGCAGTTCATGTTGGGAACAGGAAAAATATACGGACTGAAAAACAATAGCTTGATAGATGAAAGGCGCGATCCTATCAAATCGACTTGGGCTGCCGCACGTTATCTAAAAGATCTTTATGCCATCTATCAGGACTGGAACCTCGTATTAGCTGCCTACAATTGCGGTCCGGGTACCATCAACAAAGCAATACGACGTGCCGGCGGTGCAACAGACTATTGGACTATCTATAATTACTTACCTAAAGAAACCAGAGGATATGTACCTGCTTTTATTGCAGCCAACTATATTATGACCTATTATTGCGAACATGATATTTGCCCGATGGAAACTCAGCTCCCATCGGCAACAGATACTATCCATATCCATAAAGACCTTCATCTGCAACAAGTAGCAGAAGTCTGCAGCCTCAACATTGACCAATTACGCAGCCTGAATCCACAATATAAAAAGGATATCATTCCCGGCAACAGCGAATTATGCGTACTGCGTCTGCCCAACAATACAGTCAGTAGTTTTATTGACCGTCAGGACAGCATCTTTGCATATAAGGCAAACGAATATCTAAAAAAGAGGAAAGCCGTAGCCATCAAAGACAACACCGGCATCCGCACTTCATCCAAAGGAGCTGTGTATCATAAAATCAAATCCGGTGATACGTTGGGAGGAATTGCAGCCAAATACCATGTTTCCGTCAACCAACTGAGACGTCTTAACAATATAAAAGGCAATAATATCAGAGCCGGAAAATCATTGAGAATACGCTAATTAGTAAAAAAGAACGATTTAACACGATAGATTTACCGAAATCGCTTGCATAAAGATGTTTTTTGTATATTTTTGCATTATAGATTATATAGGAGGCAGATATGACGGATGAAAAACAACTTCAGGAACAAGCTGACGAAGAGATGATAAACCAAGGTTTTCAAGAACTTTTGGACAGTTATCTCGCAACCAAACATAGAAAGAAGGTAGAAATCATCACAAAGGCATTCAATTTTGCCAAGCAAGCCCACAAAGGAGTAAAACGACGTTCGGGTGAACCTTATATCATGCACCCGATAGCAGTTGCCAAAATTGTGTGTACTGAAATCGGACTAGGTTCCACCTCTATTTGTTCGGCCTTGTTACATGATGTAGTTGAAGATACCGACTACACAGTAGAAGATATTGAGAACCTGTTCGGCTCGAAGATTGCCCAAATCGTAGATGGACTAACTAAAATATCCGGCGGCATATTCGGTGACAGAGCTTCGGCTCAAGCAGAGAATTTCAAAAAACTGCTGTTGACCATGAGTGATGACATCCGTGTCATCCTTATCAAGATAGCCGACCGACTCCATAATATGCGCACATTGGGGTCAATGTTACCCAACAAGCAATATAAAATAGCCGGTGAGACCTTATATATCTATGCTCCGCTTGCCAACCGTTTGGGGCTTAACAAAATAAAGACAGAATTGGAAGATCTCAGTTTCCGATATGAACATCCCGAAGAATACGCTCAAATTGAAGCGAAACTGCAAGAAACACAGGCGGAACGTGAAGAGGTTTTTCGTGAATTTACGGCTCCTATCCGTGAGCGACTGGACAAAATGGGCATCAGTTACCGACTGATGGCGCGAGTCAAGTCTCCTTACTCCATTTGGAACAAAATGCAGACTAAGCATATCACGTTCGAAGAAATTTATGATATACTCGCTGTCCGCATTATCTTCACCCCCAAAGATCCCGAAGAAGAACTCAATGAGTGCTTTAATATATATGTGTCGGTTTCCAAAATTTACAAGCCACACCCCGACCGCCTGCGTGATTGGGTAAGCCACCCAAAATCCAACGGATATCAAGCTCTACACGTCACGCTGATGAGCAATAAAGGGCAGTGGATTGAAGTGCAGATACGCAGCGAACGTATGAACGACGTTGCCGAACAAGGCTTTGCTGCACATTGGAAATATAAAGAAGGAGGAGGCAGCGAAGACGAAGGTGAACTAGAAAAATGGTTACGTACCATCAAAGAAATTCTAGATGACCCACAACCGGACGCTATGGATTTTCTAGACACCATCAAATTAAATCTATTCGCATCCGAAATCTTTGTTTTTACTCCGAAAGGAGAAATAAAAACGATGCCGCAAAACTGTACGGCACTGGATTTTGCATTCTCTATCCATACTTTTCTGGGAAGCCACTGCATCGGTGCTAAAGTGAATCATAAACTGGTACCCCTCAGCCACAAGCTGCAAAGTGGAGACCAGGTGGAAATTCTGACTTCTAAGTCACAGCACGTCCAACCGTCATGGATTAACTTTGCTACCACAGCTAAGGCTAAAGCCAAAATTATGGCCATATTGAAGCGTGAGCAACGCGGCATGCAACAAAGCGGAGAAGAAATACTACGTGACTTCTTCAATAAAGAAGGATTGGAATTTACTCCCGACAATATACAGAAACTCTGCACTTTACACAACCTAAGAACACAGGAAGAGTTGTTCTCCGCCATTGGTTTTAAAACCATTATTCCAGGCGATAACGATAAAAACGAGTTAAAAGACAAGCCTGCCACAAGCAATTGGAAAAAATACATTTCTTTTGCTTTCGGTGGCAACAAGAGTAATAAGGATAAGTCCGAAGAAAAAGAGCCGATACAAAAGATTGACAGTAAAAAAATCCTGAAGCTTACTCCTGAAGCTATTCAAAAGAACTATGTAATAGCCGAATGTTGTAAGCCTATTCCGGGAGATGACGTATTGGGATATATTGATGACAATAATCGAATCATCATTCACAAACGTCAATGTCCTTTAGCTACCAAACTAAAAAGCAGCTATGGTAACAGACTTTTGGCTGTTCAATGGGAAACAGGCAAGTCTCTATATTTCCCCGTCAATCTATATATCAAAGGAATAGACCACATAGGACTACTAAATAAAGTCACAGAAATAATTTCCCAGCAACTGAATGTAAATATTCATAAGTTGACTATAGAAACAAACGATGGTATTTTTGAAGGAAGAATCCAATTGTTTGTGCATGATGTAGATGATGTAAGAACCATCTCTACAAACTTACGGAAAATCAGTGAAGTGAAGACAGTCACACGCATCGAGAAATTTGAAGATCTACCTAATTAGGTATTGTGTATAATATCATATTTCGTCACTGTAGGGAAACTAAACCGGCTTCCCTACGGTGTATGGATAATAATGGCTGTTTGATAAATGGCAGGAGTATTATGTCAGATAATCTAATTCTTTTCGCATACTTGCCAGTTCCTCGCGCACAAGCAACAAACGGTCGATAATCTCCGTTGTACGGATAGATGTATCTTTGCTTACCTTCAATTTCTGCTTAGCTCCCTGAAGCGTAAGTCCTTTCTCCTTCACCAAATGATACACTAAACGAATATTCTCAATATCCTCTTTACGATACTGACGCACATTCCCCCCTGCTTTTTTGGGAGTAATGAATGGAAATTCTTTCTCCCAAAAACGCAATAGCGATTCGTTAACATTAAACATCTTTGCCACCTCACCTATTGAGTAGTAAAGCTTTAGCTCTTTATTCGGATTATATGCCATTTTATCAAGAATTTATTTAGCACACACTGCAAATCATAAATCAGTCGAAAACCTTACCATGATTAGCAGCTATCTGCACCATCTTATCATAATCTTCCGCACTCAAATCCATGAAATAATAATTCACCGGATTCTGCACTTTACCCTTCACATGCACCTCATAATGCAAATGAGGTCCCGTGCTCTTTCCTGTATTCCCCACTTCGCCAATTACTTCGCCACGCACCACTTTCTGGCCCGGACGAACTTTATATTTACTCAGATGTGCATACCAAGTCACATAGCCGAATCCGTGATCGACCTGAATCAAATTTCCATAACCGGTCTCCCACCCTGCCTTTATCACTTTACCGTCTCCGGTGGCATATACGGGTGTACCGATATTGGCAGAAAAGTCCATTCCGGCATGAAACTTAGGCGTATTGTAAATAGGGTCGATACGTGTACCATACCCCGAAGCTGTTTTCTTTAAATCCTTATTGGATACCGGCATAATGGCCGGAATACACTTTAACATTTCATCGTGTCCTTTACACAAATCCACCACCTCATCAAAAGATTTCGACTGAATATAAAGTTGGCGATTCAACATATCCATCTTTTGAGTGGTATTCATTACCAGCTCGGCATTTGCCATATCCATCAACTGCTCATAACGATTCGTTCCTCCATAACCTGCTTTACGAATCGCATCCGAAACAGGATCGGCCTGCAACACCACCCGATACAAATTGTCATCACGCTGCTGGATATCCTGCATCACTCCCAGCGCCTCGTCCAAACGATGAGACAATACATTATACTGCGCCAGCAAACGTGCATTCTCTATACGAAGTTCCTTTTCGGAAGGTGAACCAAAAATGAACAATAGAATGATAAAACTGCCTGCCCCCAGACCCATCCCCACAAACAAACGGCGCAAGATGCTTATGGCACGTTGCCTCACTGTGGGGTAAATACGGTCGTAAGTTCTGGTTTTAGGATTATAAATATAGTAGACTTTACGCATCTATTTCTGCTTTTTGAAGTTTTTAATGCACAACACATCAATATTTTGCACAATTCTTGTCGACAAAAATAATAAAACCAATTATCTTTGCAAATCCTTTTTGAGAATATTAACTAGAAGACAATATATTAAGCGACATGATGACAGCTAAAGAAATTAGAGATTCTTTCAAAAGCTTTTTCGAGTCGAAAGGACACCAAATCGTCCCATCGGCTCCAATGGTCATTAAAGATGACCCCACATTAATGTTCACCAATGCAGGTATGAACCAGTTCAAAGACATTATTTTGGGCAACCACCCTGCCAAGAACAAAAGAGTGGCGGACTCACAAAAATGTTTGCGCGTAAGCGGAAAACACAATGACCTGGAAGAAGTTGGACACGACACCTATCATCACACCATGTTCGAAATGCTGGGTAACTGGTCTTTCGGAGATTACTTCAAGAAAGAAGCTATCAGTTGGGCATGGGAATATTTGGTAGATGTATTGAAAATAGACCCTAAAGATTTGTATGCTACCGTATTCGAAGGAAGCCCCGAAGAAGGATTGGAGCGTGATAACGAAGCGGCCGGATATTGGGAACAGTTCTTACCGAAAGATCATATTCTGAATGGAAACAAGCACGATAACTTTTGGGAAATGGGTGATACCGGACCTTGCGGCCCCTGTTCCGAAATTCATATCGATTCACGTTCGGAAGAAGAAAAAGCTCAACTTCCCGGCAATCAACTGGTAAACAAGGATCATCCACAAGTGATTGAAATTTGGAACCTTGTATTCATGCAGTTCAACCGTAAGGCTGACGGTTCATTGGAAGGCCTTCCCGCAAAGGTGATTGATACCGGTATGGGATTCGAACGTCTGGTCCGTACCCTTCAGGGCAAGACTTCAAACTATGACACTGATGTATTCCAGCCTATCATCAAAGCAATTGCTGAAATGGCAGGCACTGCTTACGGTCAGGATAACCAAAAGGATATCGCCATGCGGGTTATCGCCGACCACATCCGTACCATTGCATTCTCTATCACCGACGGTCAATTACCGAGCAATGCCAAGGCAGGTTATGTGATCCGCCGTATCCTCCGCCGTGCCGTTCGTTATGGTTATACTTTCTTAGGTCAGAAACAAGCATTTATGTACAAGCTGTTGCCCGTCCTGATTGAGAACATGGGCGAAGCTTATCCCGAATTAAATGCTCAAAAAACACTAATAGAAAAAGTAATCAAAGAAGAAGAAGAATCATTCCTACGCACATTGGAAACCGGTATCCGCCTGCTCGACAAAACCATGGCTGACACCCAGGCTTCCGGAAAAAAAGAAATTAGTGGTGTGGATGCCTTCACCTTGTATGACACTTTTGGCTTTCCACTTGACTTAACTGAACTTATTCTTCGCGAAAATGGCATGACTGTAAACGAAGAGGAATTCAATGCAGAAATGCAGAAACAGAAAGAACGTGCACGTAATGCTGCTGCCGTTGAAACAGGTGACTGGATTACTGTAAAAGAAGGTGAAACCAATTTTGTAGGTTACGATTTTACCGAATACGAAACCAGCATTTTGCGCTACCGCCAGGTAAAACAGAAAAACCAGACACTTTATCAGATTGTATTAAGTGATACTCCGTTCTATGCAGAAAGTGGTGGTCAGGTAGGCGACACAGGTGTTATCGTAAGCGAATTCGAGACTATCGAAATAATCGATACTAAGAAGGAAAATAATCTTCCGATTCATATTACCAAAAAATTGCCTGAACATATCGAGGCTCCTATGATGGCGTGTGTAGACACAGAGAAACGTGCCGCTTCAGCAGCCAACCACTCTTGTACTCACTTGCTGGATGAAGCATTGCGCCAAGTATTGGGTACGCATGTAGAACAGAAAGGTTCTTTGGTAACTCCCGAATCTTTGCGTTTCGACTTCTCTCACTTCCAGAAGGTGACAGACGAACAGCTCCGTGAAGTAGAACATTTGGTCAATACCAAGATTCGTGAAAATATTCCTTTGACCGAATACCGCAACCTACCAATCGAAAAGGCTAAAGAACTGGGAGCAATCGCCTTGTTTGGTGAAAAGTATGGTGACGAAGTTCGCGTTGTTCAGTTTGGCAATTCTATCGAGTTCTGTGGAGGTACACACGTATCAGCCACCGGCAAGATTGGTATGGTCCGTATCATCAGCGAAAGCTCGGTCGCTGCCGGAGTGCGCCGCATCGAAGCTATTACCGGTGCCAAAGTAGAAGAGTTGATGGATGCCGTTCAAGATACACTGAACGACCTGAAAGCATTGTTCAACAATGCTCCCGACCTGAAAGTTGCTATCCGTAAGTATATTGACGAAAACGCCGGTTTAAAGAAGCAGGTAGACGAGTTCATGAAAGAAAAAGCTGCTGAAGTGAAAGCCAGATTAGTAGCTAATGCCAAAGAAGTGAACGGTGTAAAAGTGGTAAAAGCTGTTATCCCGATGTCTGCCGATATAGTGAAAGATATTGCATTCCAGTTGAAAGGTGAAATTCCCGCCAACTTGTTTGTGGTTATCGGTAGTGTCGACAATAACAAACCAATGCTGACAGTAATGATTAGTGATGATCTGGTGAAAGCCGGACAGAACGCAGGCAAGTTGGTTCGCGAAGCTGCCAAGTTAATCCAAGGCGGTGGCGGTGGTCAGCCTCACTTTGCAACAGCCGGCGGTAAAAATGCCGATGGCTTGAATACAGCTGTTGACAAAGTCATTGAATTGGCCGCACTGTAATCCAATAAAAATCCATCCATATTAAATATGATGAACAGTCCTGGTATTTGACTAAAAAGTCAATACCGGGACCTTTTTTTATACAAAAGAAAATCCAATATTTCTCTTGATATATGCCCAAAACTTACTACTTTTGAAAATATTCATTTACCAGCAACACAAAACATTAAACAATATGATGAAAAAACAGTACTCACACTTAGTCCTATTCCTCTCACTTTGCACCCTCACCGCTTGCAACGACAGTAAAAATGAAGACAGTATCGACCCCGACCCGCTACCTCCTTCCATCACCTATCATGTGGAAGGCTATGCCGAATTAGGAGCTTTCGACCACAACAGCACTCTAACAGTATTTCCGCTAGATAAAAGTTTGGCTCACATAGAAGAACAAGCATATGGCGGTAAAGTGGAAACCGACTACGGCCTTTTCTCTGCAAGCGGCAATATGAAGTTCCAAGAAAGTCTTTACTTCGAAGTACAAGTCACCGGCAACTTCTTTAACGGGACCAAGGGAAGGCGCTCGGAACACAAAACCACTTTGCGCGCCATCAACCATGTGATTAATCACGCTGACGAGGAACGCTCCATCAACCGATACATAAAACTTCCGGCTACCAATGTCAATATATTTACCCAACTGACAGCAGCCCGCATCTGCACCCTGCTGAAAAAAGCTGCGGGCTATAACGAAATGAGCCACACGATAACCGATATCTACCGGAATGCATCGGAACAAGCCCTGAAAGAAGTATTGACCGCTTTCAGCATCAGCGATATATATGTGTCCATGCTCAGCATTGACCCCACTCGGGCTTCTTTCAGCCAATACAATGCCCCGGCCTCCATGATGGCTGCCGTTTCCAACATCCTCTTAACTTCCGTAGACGAAGAATTATTAGATACTTTCTTCACGGAATGGGACAAAGATTTCGCTCCGGACGGCCGCATTGATAATGAAGATATCAAAGAAAGCATCCGCGACGGACAGCAGAGCCTGAAATACACCAATGTCTACAAACAATTGGATTCTTTCTACAAAGCATATGACTTCAAATCCGATTTCCCGGAATTTTGGAAGTTTGTAGACCGGAATGGAGACGGCATACTCGACAAACAAGACAAACCGGATGACTTCGAAATTACAGAAGAAGAACTTACCCCATCCAAACAACAATGCATCCAGCTGTTGGAGCAGGTTAATAAATATCTGCGCGACTTCCTGCAAACGGAGTGCGTATGGGAAGCCAACTTCTGTGGTGCCATCGGCCCCATTCCCGACTATCCCACTACGCTGGTTCCCACAGACAGCGAAGTGTACGAAATATGGACTGCCGCCTACGCTACTATCCGTCAATGCAATTATATGATTCATATATTGACAAGCAAAACCTATGATTATGACGTGAAACCATACGTGGGAACTGCCTATACCATTCAGTCGCTGATATATCAAAGTCTCACGCAATTGTTTGGAGACGTGCCATACGTCACTCCCGACAATTTCAATGATATCGATTACGGCAACCATGTAACACGCACCCCGGTCAAATTTATCTATGCCAAGCAATTAGAAGCTTTGGAAAAATATGCAGACGCACTGCCACCGGATGCCGCACAAACCAAGCCGGAGAGCCATCCGGTTTCCTTTGTCGCCGCCCAACTGCTCATGGCAACCATGTATGCGGAGATAAAGGACTACACCAACGCATCCAAGCATTTTGCTAAAATAGACAGCAATACATACTTCAGTGCTTATCTGTGGAAAATCAGCAATAACGAATCTCCGATGCTTGATAAGCCGCTTTACAAGAAATACTTTGAAGGACCTTATCATCTCATCTATCGCATTGCCAACCAAAACGCATTGCGAGTGGAACTATTACTGGCAAACAATCAGGTGGCAAAGGCTTCCGATGCCATGAAGAAGCTGGACAGAGAATGGAAAGGCAGTGATAAAGCCGATGAAATAAGAGCGCGTCTGCTGGAAAAAGGAGTCAATATAATGGGGCAGACTTTCGGATGCTTCTCTTTCCTCAAGCGCATGGGAGCAGCCAAAGAACTACTGAACATAAAAGATTATCAGCTCCTGTTGCCGTTGCCTTCATTAATAATAGCCGAGACACCCGGCATTACGCAAAATACGGGATATTGATAAATTCATAAATGTTGATAATGACGGGGAGGCTTTTCACCAGTCTGGTGTTATTGTCATTCTGAATGAAATGAAGAATCCGGAAGCATAAAGTAGATGTAACCAGGTCCTTCACTTCGTTCCCTTCCCTATTCCATCTGCTCCTTCGGCCAGTTCACCAGATAAAGGGTTTCGGTGGCACGGGTAAAGGCTGTGTAAAGCCAACGAAAATAATCGGGCGTCAACATATCCTCCGTCATATACCCTTGGTCGAGGAAGACACGTTTCCACTGTCCGCCTTGCGCTTTATGGCATGTCACCGCATAAGCATATTTCACTTGCAGGGCATTGTAATGAGGGTCAGCCTTCATCTTCTTCATCCGCTCCCGCTTGACGGTGATATCGGCATAATCCTCCAGCACCGCATAGAAAAGCTTGTCGTTCTGTTCTTTAGGCAACGCCGGAGTATCGGTATGGAGAGTATCGAGCAATAGCTTAACCTCCAATTCCACATCACCATAATCAGGAAACGCCAACACAACATCTGCAAAACGAAAACCGTATGCTTCACGCACCCGACGTACCCGACGCACTACGGCAATATCGCCATTCGCAATAAAGTCTATCTCCTTGCACTGCTCCGTCCAGAAATAATTATTCTTTGCCACCATCAATAAATCACCACTGTTCAATTCATCCTCACGATAGAGAATCATGTTACGAATCCCCCTGTTATAAATATTAGCCCGCTTATTAGAGCGACATACCACAATGGTTTCGTCCATCCCAGCATGGTCATAACTGTCATTGATAGCCTCTATCAGTTCATTCCCCGGAATAATACGAATATCCGGGAAGCCATCGACACGGATGGAAGGAAGCGCAAAGAACACTTCTTCCGAAATATAACGACGTAACTCCGTGGCATTCCACAAAATACCTGAATCGTGCATCTGGCGAACCACCTCAGTGAGTTGCGCTTCATACACCTCCAAACCATAACCTTTCAACACATCCGGAGAAAGCGCCGGACTTTGTTCTTCGCCCACCGGAGGAAGCTGTGCCGTATCGCCAATCAGCATCAACCGGCACCCTGTACCGGCATATACATATTGGATAAGGTCGTCCAAAAGACGTCCCGTTCCGAAAGCTGCCCCCGACAAACCATCATTAGCTATCATCGACGCCTCATCGACAATGAACAAAGTTTGCTGATGCAGATTGTCATCCAAAGAGAAGTTGTCCATGTCATTAGAATAGTTGCGCTGACGGTAAATCTTCTTATGAATCGTGAAAGCAGAATGTTTAGCATAATGTGAAAATACTTTTGCGGCTCTACCGGTGGGAGCCAGCAAAACACACTTCTGTTGCAACTGATCCAAAGTCTTGACCAATGCCCCGATGAGAGACGTCTTTCCGGTTCCGGCATACCCTTTTAAAAGAAAAACCGAATCCTGTTGGCGGGAAAAAAGAAAATCTGCTAAAGATTTAACAGCTTTTTCTTGTTCTAAAGTTGGTTTATATAGAAAATTTCCCTTAATTTGCTGCACTAAATAACTATTAATCATAATTGCGTAATAAAAAGTTCCTTGAACTGTGCGTTATTAGATTTATTTGTTTTATTTTTGCGATGCGAATATAAACTAAAAAAAACACATATTTATCATGAAAACAGTTATTAATATTGTATTGGCTGCCTGCGTTATCGGTTTAATCTATGTATGCTATGGTAGCATCGTGGGACCGATCAACTTTGACAACACTAAAAAAGCTAGAGAAAAACAAGTTATTGCCCGCTTGATCGACATCCGTAAAGCACAGTTGGAATACCGTAATTTACATGCAGGCGCATATACTGCCAGCTTTGATACTTTGATTGATTTTGTTAAAACAGCAAAACTTCCATTCGTAAAGAAAGAAGGAGTTTTATCTGATGCTCAATTGGAAGCCGGTATGACTGAAAAGAAAGCTATGGCTATTATCAACAAAGCAAAGAAAACAGGTAACTGGAAAGAAGTAGAAAAAGAAGGTTTGATGAACTTCAAACGTGATACGATGTGGGTGGCTGTAACCGACACTATTTATGGTGCAGGCTTCAACGCAGACTCTATGAGATATGTACCTTTCGGAAACGGTGCACAATTTGAAATGGCTATCCGCAACGATACTACCAAATCAGGTGCTCCTTTGCACTTATTCCAGGCACAAACTCCATATGAAACATATCTAAGCGGTTTGAATGCACAGGAATTGGCTAACTTGAAAGACCTTCAGAGCAAACTTGGCAAATACTGCGGTTTGAGAGTTGGTGATATCGAACAGCCTAACAACAACGCAGGTAACTGGGAATAAGAATGACTGAACGTATCGATTTTACCAAATCGGAACAATATACATTATCCATCCGCCTCAGTGCGGATGGATTTTCTTTTTCTATCTACAATCCGTTGGGAGAGAACAGCTTCTGTTTCGACTCTTATACGGTCAATGCTTCCTGTTCCATGACTGCCAATATCAAAGAGATGCTAACAAGTACAGAAGCATTAAAGTATCCTTATAAACGGATAAACATTTTGGTAGACTCTCCCCGATTCACTCCTGTTCCTTTTGATTTATTCGAAGACGAACAGATAGATACATTATTTTATCATAATTTTCCAAAGGTTAATAATGAGATTGTGCTATGCAATGTATTGGGCAAAAGCAATGTAGTGATTCTGTTTGCCATGGACAAACATGCCCATCAATTGTTGACAGAACACTTCCCCACCGCACGTTTCTTCTCAACGGTCAGTCCGCTGACAGAATACTTTGCGCAAAAAAGCAGATTGGGCAATAGTAAAAAGCTCTACGCTCACGTCCGCAAACATTTGGTAGAAGTATACTGCTATGACAAAGGCAAACTATTATTAATAAACTCATTTCCTTGCAAACAAACAGCCGACTGTATATATTACCTATTATACATATGGCAACAATTGGGCTACAATCAAGAAAAAGATGAATTGCAACTGACCGGAAAATTTAAAGACAAAGAAGGATTGTTGACCGGACTGCGCAAGTATCTGCGCCAAGTATTTATCATTAATCCGAAAGCTGAGTTCAACCGTTCTGAGATAAGCAAAATTGAAGATATACCTTTTGATATGCAAACTCTAATTTTATGCGAGTAATTAGTGGAATATACAAACGACGCCGATTTGACGTGCCCAACAGTTTCAAAGCACGCCCTACAACAGACTTCGCAAAAGAGAATCTGTTTAACGTACTAAGTAATAACTATTTCGACTTTGAAGATGGAGTAACTGCACTTGATCTTTTCGCCGGGACAGGAAGTATCAGCATCGAGTTAGTCTCTCGCGGTTGCGACAAAGTAATCTCGGTAGAAAAAGACCCTCAACACCTGTCTTTCATTTCTCAAGTCATGCGTGAAGTAAAAACCGATAAGTGTTTTCCTGTCCGTGCAGATGCCTTTAAGTTCATAGAGAAATGCAGTGAACAATTTGACTTCATCTTTGCCGATCCCCCCTATGCATTAAAAGACTTGCAAAGTATTCCCAGCCATATTTTCGAAAACGGTCTGCTAAAGGAAAACGGCTTGTTGGTATTGGAACACGGAAAAGATCAAAACTTTGAGGATGATCCTCATTTCATTGAACGCCGCATATACGGCAGCGTCAATTTCTCCTTTTTTAGAGCAACGGTGCCAGAAGCCGAATAGTAGATTCTTGTACCTTTTGATACCACGGACGCTTTATCCATTGTTTTCTCTGCAATAGGAAGGCGTCCTTTTGGTCTTTCAAGAAAATCTCTTTCAGAATTAGTGCAGAGATACGATCATACATAAAAGCATTGACCTCAAAGTTATGTTCAAAGCTTCGGAAGTCCATATTGGTAGAGCCAACTGTAGAAAGAGTATCGTCACTCACTATCAATTTGGAATGAAGAAAACCCTTCTGATAGAGATATATCTTCACACCGGCACGCATCATATCGTCCAAATAAGAAAGAGAAGCCAAATGAGTCAAGCGCGTATCAGCACGCTCCGGTATCATGATGCGAATGTCCACACCGGCAAGGGCAGCCGTTTTCAGAGCCATCAATATAGGTTCGGTAGGCAGCAGATAAGGAGTCTGGATATAAAAATATTTGCGTGAACTGCTGATGGCTATCAACAGTCCCTGCATAATGTCCCGCCACTCCCCTACCGGATCGGAAGTCACAATCTGCATCAAAGCATTGCCATAACTATCCATCTCGGGAAAATAGCGGGAAGAAGTAATCAGAGTACGATCCACCACATACCAGTCTGTCAAAAAAGCCGTTTGCAACCCATACACAGCTTTCCCCTCTATCTTAATATGTGTATCACGCCAAATCCCCCATTGAAAACCCTTCATGTAACGCAAAGCAATGTTCATTCCTCCCGTAAAGGCAACTTTCCCGTCAATCACCACTATCTTACGGTGATTACGATAATTCACCTTGCTCGTAAAAACAGGGAAGCGAACCTTCAGAAAACCACGTGCCTCAATACCGGCACCTCTCATCTCATCATAAAAGAGATGAGGAACTTTCCAGCAGCCTACATCATCATACAACAGACGGATTTCAACTCCTTCACGAGCCTTATCAATCAATAAATCACGCAACAACCTGCCCACAGGGTCATCTTCGAATATATAGAACTCTAAATGAATATGATGCTTCGCCTTACTGATTGCTTTCATCAATGATTGCAGCATAGACAACCCGTCTGTATAGACCTCCGTTTTGTTACCTTCAAAGGGCAAGGCATTATTCACATTTCTGAAGAAGTGCATCAATTGGTGCTGATCTTCAGGACATTTAAAAGCTTTCTGAGCCTGATATTCTGCCATCGGACGCTTAATCAGACGGGTAAACCCTTTACGGCCAATCAGCTTTTCCTTACGTGTGCTCCGACCAAAAAAGAAATAGAAGATAAGTCCGACAATCGGAAGGAAAAAAAGCACAAGTACCCACGCCATTGTTTTAACCGGATTACGATTATCAAGCACCACTATCATAATAGTGCCAATAATAATCAAGAAGTAAAGCAGGTTAAAAGCAACAGTAAATATTTCATTAAATATGCTCCATTCTATCATAACTCTAATTTACACGTCAGCAAACATATAAAAAAAATCCCAACCTATAACAATATAGATTGGGAAAAGATTCTTCCATGCTTATTTTAGAATGGGCGTCCTCTATGTCCGCCGGGACCAAATCCCGGACCTCCGAAGCCTCGTCTGCTGTTCATCATTTTATCGCGTGCCCCCTTACTTCCAAAGATATTCAAACGATAAATAAAATGAAGCATACAGTAGCTATTGATACTATTGTATTCTGTAACCGAACGCATATCGGCAGACAATGAACGGCTGATATTGCTCTGTTGTTTCAAAATGTCATACATTTCAAAACTAATAGTTGCAGCCCCTTTAAGCAAGTTTTGTGCTATCTGAGCGTTCCATATCAACTCATTATTATTATAACTGGCATCATTATATCCTCTTCTTGACTGATTAGTGATATTGGTGGACAAAGTCATTTGCCAGGGAAGAGTGACATTAGTACTTGCTCCATAAGAAAATGTATAAGGGTTCTGATTGTTTTCCGGGCGTAATTTGCTGCGCTCTGCCGTATATTCGATAGAACCGTTCAAAGAAAATTCAAACCAGTCGTTACGATACGAACCGTTCAGATTCTCTGCCAGAGTTAAACCGGTAGTCGTGTTCTTGTCATCCATCTTTGTATCCTTATTATAAAGATAAGCCACCTGATTCTGGTAATTGGCACGTGCAAAAGAGTTGATAGTGAATTTCTTGTTCTTCAGCGCGGTATTGAAGCCGAACATACCGAAAGCATTCCAGTTACCATTAATGTTCTGCGGAGTAACAATGGTCCGACCGGTTTCCATATCATACTGCGTACTGTTACTGATACTGTTCTGCGTAGCGGTAAACATCAAGTGTGCCACCATTCCACGTTGTCTTTCAGCATTATATGTATTATAAAATGCGCGCATGGTATGTGCAAACGAAGGTTTCAAGCCGGGGTTACCGACACGGATATTCAGCGGATTTGAGTTATCAACAATCGGCAACAAGTTTTCCATACTCGGCTGACTGCTGCGTCCGCGATAAGTGATACGCAACTGACTCACTTTAGAGAAACGATAGCGGAAGTCCAGATTCGGAGCAAAATTAAAGACCGTACGAGTGGTATCTACCATATACGCTCCTTTTTTATAAGAAAGTTTGGTATTCTGCGGCTGCAAAGACATTCCCACACTCATCTGATACTTTTCGCGGATGAAACGCAAACCCAAAGAAACATCATGGTTAAAGTATTTATACTCGGCATCCTTGCTTAAACTATCCACATACGCAGCTTCATACCCTTCGGGCAGTCCGTCACCGATTTCCCAAGGAAAACCTTGCAAATCATAAGTAGACTTATCGCTCGTAGTATTTTTGTATTGAAACCGATAACTGAACTGCAGAAAAGTAGCCCGAGCAATCGGTTCGCTATACGTCAACTGTGCCGTATAGTTGTAATTCTTGGTCGGCATCGTTATATATTGATTACGATATTGGATAGAGTCTCCTCCCAAATAATTATGTATTTGATAATAACGAGTCTCCGACTGGGTATATTGATCATTGTCGTTATCGCCATAACCAAACGACCCCCGGAAAGTGATGTTACGTCCTTTATTGTTCAGCTTGCGGTTCACCTGTAAAGTCGCATTGGCAGACAGACTCTTAGTATCCGACAAGCCATGTTCATTGGTCGCATTGACGCGAATGTCGCGTAACGGATCACTGCCATCCATATCATTAAAATTAAGATAATCGTTTGGATTGGCAATATAATTATAAGGGTCATCATTGAAAGTACCTGATTCTTTCATTGTAGCCCCATCGGTCTTATTATAAGAGACGTTAGGACGAAAGATGATATTCGTCATTGAATCGGGTTTCCATTCCATACGGAAATCCGCATTAAAATCACTTACTTTGTTACGATTGTTTGAATTCGTGTTTGAATAAGAATTGCCGCTCTGCAAGAAACGTTGAGAATAACCGCTGCTGATGATATCTGCATCACGATAGTTATAGCGCATACTACCCCCCAATTCCAATTTGGACGTTTCCGTAGCAAAGTTTGCGCCCAACATTTTTGTGGCATTCAGCCCGTTATTACGTCTCCAGCGAGGACCGCCGCCTCCACCCGAAAATCCTTGGTCGTTCACATTATTGGCAGAACCGATAATAGAAAATTGAGTTTTATCATAAAAACGGTTTATCATAGCACGTCCCATATAGCGGTCTTCGGTACCTCCTGCCAAATCGACATTTCCAAACCAACCCTGGTTCATTCCCTTCTTGACAGTCAAGTCCAGTACCGTTTCCTCTTCACCATCATCAATACCGGTAATACGTGCCAAATCAGATTTCTTATCATATGTCTTCAATTTATCAACCATATCGACAGGCAAGTTCTTCAATCCGGTCTTCACATCACCGCCAAAGAACTCCTTACCATCCACCATGATTTTCTTCACCTCCTTACCATTGATTTTGATATTTCCATCTTCATCAACCTCAGCTCCGGGCAGTTTCTTCACCAATTCTTCCAGCATAGCTCCTTCGGGAGTTCGATATGCGGATGCATTATACCCGATTGTATCTTCCGAAATGGTAACTTGAGGAGCCTCAGCCACCACAATCGCCTCACCCAACATAATATCATCTGTGGGCAAAGTCACCGTGCCTACATTAACAGAAGGCTTGCCGGCAGTCAATTGCAACGGCTTCTCCTGAGTCAGATAACCGACAAAGGAAATCTTCAAAACATATTTTCCGGGGCGAGCCGCCACAGAGAAGACACCATTATTATTGGTAACATTTCCTACTGCCATTGTACTATCCGGCAAAGAAAGTAACTGTACGGTAGCCTGTGCTATCGGACTCTTGTCATCTCCATCAACTACAGTTCCGCTTACCGTGACCCGTTTGCTGCCCTGGGCCCAAGAGAGAGTTGTACCGGTACACACCAGTAGCAACAAAAGTATCAATTTCTTCATCTTTCTATTTTCCTAATGAGATTTAATGCCTAATGTCCTTTGGACACTTCCACACTCAAAAGGTTTAACGGAAAAGAAGATTATTTTTTAAAAAGCTTGTCTACCTTACTCTTTTGAATGCCAAACTCCAGACAAAGTACATTGAAAGCCATATAAACAATGGCAATAGAATTATCGGCTTCTTCAAGGTTTCCATCATAGACTCCCCTGACAAGCATCACTATATAATAAATGCCTAAAAGATAAATGGCATAACAAATGGCCTTAACACGGATTTTAGCTGTTTCCTCATTCTCGTTTTTCACCTTTGCCAGAAATATCATGAAAAGAGAAAACCAGATAAGTAACTTCACAGAAGCTTTGGTAAACAACAAGTTACTGTCGTTTATCATTCCAAACATAAACATCATCAATGGCAGGAACACACACAGGATTAAAAGAGTATATCCCATGGTTCTGCAATAAGTGGGTAGAATTCCTTTCATTATTTTAGCATTTAACGTACAAAAGTAATTATTTGCAAGCAAACTACGCCTATCTTTTTGCTTTTTTACCTAAATTTGCAGGCAAATATAAAAGTTATGAGTAAACAAAAGGTTATTATCTGCCACAGTATAAACGAGAATTTAGCTGATGCCATCAGCCAATGCACGTATGACAAATTATTCATTCTGGTTGACGAGCATACCCGCAAACTCTGCATACCGCTCATTCAAGAAGCCGGCTTCATGAAAGATGCGCAACTGATTTGCATCGGCGCAGAAGATGTCCATAAGAACCTCGACACCTTGGCCTATGTGTGGAAACAATTAGGCGACCGAGGAGCTACACGCCATTCACTGCTTGTCAACCTAGGCGGAGGAATGGTGACTGATTTGGGTGGTTTTGCAGCCTCAACATTCAAGCGCGGCATTAAATATATCAATGTCCCCACCACTTTACTTGCCATGGTAGATGCCTCCGTGGGAGGAAAAACCGGCATTAATTTCAATGGGTTAAAAAATGAAATCGGCGTCTTCTCTCCGGCTGAATCTGTACTGATAGACAGTGAATTCTTAAAGTCATTGGATTTACACAATCTGCTTTCCGGTTATGCAGAAATGTTGAAACACGGACTTATCAGCACCCCGGAACATTGGGCTGAATTATTGAATTTCGACTTCAACAAAACAGATTATAAAGCATTGCAAAAACTGGTTGCCAAATCCGTTCAAATCAAAGAGAAGATTGTCGAATGCGATCCATATGAAACCGGAATACGCAAGGCTTTGAATTTGGGACATACAGTGGGGCATGCTTTTGAAAGTTTTGCTTTGGAAATCAATCATCCGGTATTACACGGCTATGCTGTTGCCTGGGGAATGGTCTGCGAACTATATTTCTCGCACGTCAAGACAGGTTTTCCCAAAGACAAGTTGCGCCAGACCCTCCAATTCATCAAAGAGCATTATGGCAAACTGGACTTCGACTGCAAACATTATGACCGACTTTATGAGTTCATGACACATGACAAGAAGAATATTGCCGACAGAATCAACTTTACTTTATTGTCCGACGTGGGCGGCATTCAAATCAACCAGTCGGCCACAAAGGAAGAAATCATGGATATGCTAGATTTTTACCGTGAATCCATGTAATCAAGTATGATTTAAAGCTAAACAATAACTAACTGATACATAGGATCCAATAAAACAAAATGCTTTTTATTCTAAAAAAAAGTGCCGAAAGATTTGCTATTTTAAAAGAAAGCCGTGCCTTTGCACTCGCAATTCGGGGTGTAGCTCAGCCCGGTTAGAGTACGCGTCTGGGGGTCCCAAAAGATTTATTCTAAAGCATTCAAGATAAAACAATGATATAGAAAGAGTTAAACAAAAAAGTTTAGCTCTTTTTTTTATCTACAACTATCCTAAAACTTTCATTACAATTAAATGCAAATAGATGCAAACCAACCATCAATATATTCATTTTTTAAGACTTATTGTTATTGTCTAAAGATAGACCATAGTCATATTTTAGACAACAAATTTCGACAACATTTATTCAATGTATCAGTAATGTCACCTCTTTCATTATTCATTCATTATTTTTTTAAACAACTTATCTCTTAATTTAGCCTTCTAATATCTTTTCTATCCCAATAAGTGAGTCTGCCTTTGCTTTCTTTATCATTTCGTCCATAAATTGTTGTTCATTTAATGAACAAGAAGTATCTTTAGGCTGTGAAAGAGCGCTGGAGCTTATTAAGGGATTGTGCCTTGCCGAGTCCATATTATTAGAACTATTAGGTCCATCAAATATAGTCGAGCTCTTTCTTATCTTATCTTCAATTTTAACAGCTTTGTTATAAGATGTTAATATAAATCTTTTATCATTGAAATTATCGTTTTCATCATAAAAACAAGTACAGACCATTCCAATACCAATATCATTCTCTTATAAACATTTCCTATCTATCCCTTAAACGCCATATCATCTTTCATAAGATAGAAATCTCTATATAACAAAAAAATGCTACTTGATAAGACGTCAAATAGCATTTATACTTTTCACAATATACCAAATTCATTCCTTGTTTTCATCCGTTTCCGAATTTAAGCTGTTTAAAATTAGTCTTACAGACTCTGTTTTTAACTTCTCTACTTCTTCTTTAGAAGGTTCGCTAACAACTATTGAGATTGATTCTCCATCTTCTTCCCATCTAGGGTGTATAAACCATTCGCGCCTAGCATCTATAAATTCCTTAACAATTCTTCGCAAATCATCATCCAATAAAGAAAGAACCTTGCTGCGTATTCCATAGGGAATTCTATATCTATAAAAAGCTTCTGCAATCCCTCCTGTTATACAAGCCAGTGTATCACTGTCACCACCCAATGAAACAGCCAACCTTATGGCATCCTCAAAACTCCGACTCTCTAAAAAAGCAATAAGGGCTTCGGGAACTGTACCTTGACAACTTTCATCAAATTTATAATCACAACGAATATCATCGCAACAGCGATTCAAATCATAGCCAAAATTATCTGTGATAAAACTGCGGATATATTCTTTTGATTTACCTTTTCTTGCCAAATAAATAGCCGATGCCGTAGCCTGAGCTCCCTTGATTCCTTCAGGGTGATTATGGGTAACCACAGCTGTCTCTTCCGCCACGTTTATTGTTTCTTCCAAAGAATCAAAATACCATCCCACAGGACTAACACGCATTGCCGAGCCATTTCCCCAACTATTATAAGGCTTAGGATTCTTTTCATGCAGCCATTTGTTGAAACGAGCACCATAGCCACCCATAGGAAAAGGATATTTGGAACCATAATACTGCATCACTCTCACCAAATCACCTCCATGAAGCAACCAATCAGCCACAGCAATGGTCATTATCGAATCATCTGTATAAGAAGATTCGATGCAGAACAACGGAAACTCTTTCATCTTTATATTATTAAACTCATATACAGAGCCTATAATATCACCTGCAAGCGCGCCTATCATATTAATAAAAAATCAATTCATTAAACAAGAAACATAATATCACACAAGACAAATATACAAGAATACTGTATATAGAACAGCTAAATTTACCCTCCACCATTTCCCACTTTCCATCCTTCCATTTCCTAAAATCCATTCTCTCTGCCAAAACCGTATAGCCACTTTAGGCATACACCCCTTTTATTTGCCATACGACATGAACAAGAACTACACAACTTCTACATTCGGAATTATTTCTCATCACTTTTTTCTGTAGAAAGTTCATCATTTCCCACAAAATTACCCAAAATATCCCATTTATCCTTATAATCTGCAATATCTTTCTTGAATATATCAATAGGACCACCATTAAATTCCTTTCTTCTCTCAACAACAATATCACTAGGAACAATATAAAACTCAGGAAAAACAGACAAATCACTAAACTTATTATTATAAATTACAAAAACATAATAATGATTGTCCTTACCCACTGCATTCCCTACAGGAATAGAATCCCATTTACGTACAGACTTCACATCAACAGAAATCCAACTTCCGTCATCCTTGGTAATCCTTATGTCAATACTCTTTTCATTGCCCAAAGTCAAATACGCTTTTGCACCCAAACGATACAACATGGACAAAACCAAATGCTCACTTGCAATACCGGTCCAATGACCATCTTTCTTTTTTCCCATAATCAATATATTTGTATATTATTTTTTTATTAGAACAAACGATAAACGCGCTGTTTATCGCAAGTCCATTATATTAATACACAAATATATTTAATTATTTATTCCCGCCAAAACATTTATTACATAATTTTTATAAGTAAAAAAAAGCCTGAACTGAACTTTTCCTCCAGAGAACATTAATAGAAGTTCTCACGAACATTGACTCAAACTGTTCAAAAAGCTGTTTAATCACGTTTTATTCCATTTACCACAAAAAAGTGATTATTTCCCATCGTGATTCTGTTTAATCGTTTAAACTGCATTTAAACCTTTAAAGAACGATCAGCCATTCTATTCAATAACTCCCAACGATATGGAGAAACGTTTTCCACAGACTTTTTCATTTCCTCATAAAAAACACTCACCTTATTAGTCAATTCATCTATAATAGAAATAAAGTTTTCCTTATCCAGTAGTAATTTCTCTGCTTCTTTCATAACCTCCTTTATATCATATTTATTTTTACTATTGATTTTTCCTTGTGCAAATTCCCTATCCAAAACTTCATATAGATTAAATTGACCCATTACTAAAGCAACACAAGAACGCTGAAACTCTTTCTTGCCACCAAACCTGAGTAAATCAACTTCCGATACAAATCCTTTCTGTATAATCATGTAGCCATCATACCATTTTTGCAATACTCGCAAATAGAAAACAGGACTATACAAGTCAGCCCCTCTTACTACACCGCCAAAAATCGATGTAACTTTTTTGAAACGAAACTCATATCGCAGCACGTTTATTTTTTTTAAACATTCTAAATTCTCAACCTCCCTATTCTTTTTCATCTCCGTCTTTTTATCATAAAAGCAAAGCTGCGAATCATACTTGTCAAAATACAAAGTTTCTTGTTTTATATTAGAACGAAAATAACCATCGCTATGAAGCAGATAATCCCAATATACCCAAGGAACATTAACCATAGAAAAACAGATACCAATATCAATCCTATTGATTACAGCCTGTCGCATAGGAACATTCAACTCATTACTCAATTTATTTATCGATTTTCTGACATCCCATACAGACAAACACTCTGCATAATTATAACCCTTGAAATATTTAAGCAAACTACCTTGCACTATCAAAGTAGTATTTCGCACTTCAATCTTCATATTCTTCAAAAAACCTACCACTCTATTTGAAGAAGTAGACTTTATCGATATCCTACACGGAATCTCTTCTAAAAAGCAAATTTTATTGTCCAACTCACTTTCTTTTATTACAAATTTTATTGTGTCATACATAAAAGCATATTCTTTTATTATTATAATAATAATATTATTTCACTTATTATAAACACAATCCTGAGATTCCAAAAACTCATCAACAGTCCCTATACGGTGACGCAACATCCAATTTACAATCTCAGAACGTCTAAAACGCAGGAAGGACCTTTTGCTCAAAGTGGATTTATAAAAAGGGATTTCGTGATTGGAAGTCTTTTTATAAATCGTGCTGCGGGAAAGACCTGTTATTTTACAGACCTCGTCTATACCAATAATATCAGACACTATCATGGCGCTTTCCGAAACACATGAATTTGTTTTCACGCCTTTGCCCTTACTTGACTCTGCTGTAGGCACAGCTTTTTTTCTTATTCTTTCCATAATTTTTTTTTTAAAATTATGATGCAAAGAAAAGGCGCTACAATTAATTTTTCAAATTCACTTTGCGACACAAAGCAAAAACAAAATCGACATATATATCTGAATATCATATACATATATCGATTTAAAAAAGCGCATTTAATTCAAGGAAGTTATTCCAAAGACAGTATACGAGCTATTTTCCTCCGATAATCATCATAAGCCGTGGCTCTATGATGGCTAGCTATTTTCAAATCACCACCATCTTTATCAGCAAAAAACAAGTTAACCAATGAAGCAGAAAATTGCTTAGTCAACTCTTCGACAGCAACTCTCAATAGAGCCTTTGCACCTGTTCTAGAGGTATTCACTTTTATTTTATGCGTTACATCAGAAGCTTCAGATTTAAATATCTTAAAAAAATTACTGAATTCATCCCTGTTACAAAACAGAGATTCAGAACAAAGATATTCATAAACAAGTTTCAATTGTTCCTCCGAATAACAGGAATACATGGGAGAATTGCCGGTTCGTTTAAGACAATCCTTTAATAAACATGAGTAATTATGAAGATTTATATTTTCCAAATATAACAAATCAATCAATAGATGCACGGCATAATTCCAATCCTGCTGAATACGTATTCCAATTCCACTCTCCTTTTCATATCCCAGCGAATTTATCTTATTACGGATATCGTCTAAAGTGACAGACAACTTGTTCAAGGCATAATAGCCTCTCCTAAAAGCCTCTATATTATCACCCTCATTGATTATGCCGTATTTTTCATATTGATTTTCAATAAGTTCATTTATCCGAAAATATTCTTTTTCAAGCAAAGACTTATCATAGCCGACAACATTACGGATGTGCTTCTCCAATTCGGCAGCATCAATAATATCTTTAGTCATCATCAATTTCGCGATAAAATTTTCATGATTTTTCTTTCTCATAATTTTAATTCTTTATTATTATATAATGATTTCAATGTAACTTTCTCTATTTCAGCATCTCCAAAACTATCCAAATAAGTGTTTGTCGTGCTCAAGTCCTTATGACCCATCACCTGACCAATCATTTCACGGGGAACGCCACTGCTCTGTAAAGTCATTGCCATAGAGTGCCTGCTGACGTAACTTGTTAATTTCTCCTGAAAACACAATTCTTCTCCTATTTCTCTCAGTCTTTCATTATATCTGCCCAATCTGCTGCGAAGATGATTGTACAACTTCTCACCGACATAATCCTTGGAAACAAAAGGCAACAAATAATCACTTATCAGCAGGGTATTATCTCGAAACCACTGAAGCAGCAGGCACAATTCATTTGTCAAAGGGATTCTGATGAATCTCGCATTTTTACTATGCTCCGTCTTATGACGCTTATAGACAAGGTATTTTCCTCCTCCTTCCGATTTTATATTATCACGCTTCAAATATGCCATATCAATGAAACTCATTCCATAACAAAAATAGGAAAACAGAAAAAGCCGCCTTGCCACTTCTCTAGGCTTATTCGCAAACACAGTATTCATCAGCTTGTCCAAGTACTCCTGTGGAAGATACCTTTTACGGGTTTCTTCCTCCAAAGCAGAGATACAGAAACCGTCTTTCCCGAAAGGATAAGAATTACCTGAATATTCCTTTGCTTTGATGGCACGGTTCAATATAGCCCTCAAGGTTTTCATATCATGTTTACGGGTATTACCGCACCACCCTCTCTTCTCCATGAATTGATTATAGGAATTCACATACTTTATATCTATCTCCTGAAAACAGAGCACATGAAGTCTCTTATCAAACAGCTTCAGATTATAAAGGAACCTCTCCCACACTTGTGCATTACCTATATGTCCTGTGGCTTTCATTTCCTCTATGCAGAGAACTGCAAAATCAAGAAACTTACCCTGCTTGCTCTTGTATAAAAAAGCATCAGCAAACTGATTCAAAGTCCAGTCTATTCTATCATGCTCAAAATCAAACTCAACATTCTGAACACGTGCCAATAATTGGACTAACCGCGCATTATACTCCTTGTAATTAGGACAGACGCGCTTGTCACAACGGAAACGCTCACTTTTTTCGTCCCATTCTTCTTTCTTGCCATAAAGACCTAAAGAGACATACTTATGCTTCATGTTTTTTGTTATCCGCAACGAAACAGGATAACTTCCATCCTTTCTTTTATTTGCCGAATGAAGCAATAATTTGAATGTTGCCATATCAATATAAATTAAAAATTAAGTGCAAAAATAAATATGCCACAAAAAAAACATGGTAAAGATGATTCGTAAATGAAAGTTAATAAAGACCAACAAGTATTGCAATCAAAAACCTCTTTGATTTCCCTAAAACATTCCTAACATTTTAGAAATAACTAAATGCAAATAAAGGAAATCCAATCCCATTACAACTATCAACTATAGCACTGAATAACAATATCTTATAAATAAAACCAATAAAAAAACATTTTTTTGAGCAAAAAAACACCTGAAAATTTTGCAAATTCCCCGTAAATACGTACTTTTGCACCCGTTAAACAAAACAACGGGGTGTAGCTCAGCCCGGTTAGAGTACGCGTCTGGGGGGCGTGTGGTCGCTGGTTCGAATCCAGTCACCCCGACTGGTAAATATCAAGGAGTTAAGTCAATGACTTAGCTCCTTTTCATTTATAGCAATTACTTTTTGTTACACTTTGGGGGCACTTTCGGATAACTTAGGGGACATTCCTTTTCAAATTCTACATTCATATAACCGTTCTTTGATAACACAAAAATAATCTATATTTGTACAATTCGAGATATTAGCAGATTCTTTTCAGCAACAGCCTAATATATTATTTTATTTCTTTATAATATATCACAAACAAAGGGAAGAGTAAGCCGTTTCGTAGGGTCAACCAAGGCCTTTTAAACGGAAGATTATTACAGTCTCCGACGGCAGACTGTACAGTCTACTGCAATGGACTGTACGGTCTACAGTAACGGACTATACAGTCCACTGCCGAAGACTGTAGTAATCTGACGGACAGAAAGGCATAATCGAAAGGATGAAAACGCTTACTCCGACTAATGGAACGACTTAGGGAGTTCCAAACGCCATGTATTCCAGCTTCGGGCAAACTCTTCAAAAAAACAGAAAGTTTTTAATCTAAATAAGACAATATTTCCTTAAATAGCTATATCTTTGTTTTATCCTCTCTTAACCTAAAAAACAGCAATATAACTAACCGGAAAGGAATCAGAATACTGATGAAAAAATATGGCATCTCCCAAAAAGAAATGCTTCATATACTCGAAACACACGAAGTAGTTTATTCCGACGCTGCAGGTGTAATTCTTGTGGATGAAGACAGCCTGATTTGCGCTCAAGCAACTGACTCAAAAGGACTCGCCGGTAAATGTTCTGCAAAAAGCGCTTCGCTCTAAGAAAAAATTGAAAACGGACAGCACAACAAGAGGCCTTACACAAAAACTGAGCAAACAGGTTATAGCCGTCAACGAGATTGTCAGTCATGCACTGAGCATGTTGCTCGGAGAAAACGAACGTAAAGTATTCCTTGCGTTTGCCAACCAAACCGATATATATACTATTGCCCGGCTAATGTCAGTGAATGAAAGCACCGTCCTTGTCATATTGGAAAGTGCCATTACAAAACTTAACAAACAGTCCCACTCTTGGATTCACAATTTAGCCTCGAAATACGAAGACAGCTGTTATCGCAACCAACTATTGACAGCCCAACTCGAACGCTATACAAAAGTAGTCGACTTGTACAAGCAAATCGTAAAGGTATATAAAGATCAAAAAAGATGTGACGAAGAGCGTATAAAAACATTTCAAAGCATATTCGAACAAATGGAGAAGATATGGGGAGGGCAGGAACACACAAACCCATTCTTTCCGACAGAGTGGATGAGTGCGTTGACAAACAAACTCGTGGCAATGAAATCCCATGTGATACATTTTTTCCATCCGGCAAAAGATAAGGTAAACAGTCCGGCAGATAAACAAGACCAAAAGAAGAGCTGATTTTTCTTATTATATATTAGCCTATTTAGCAAGAAAGATATACTTTTGGGAAACAAAACAAAATAGAATATTTAGTTACATGAAAGCACACAAGTTTATCTTCTTTTTCACACTGCTATTTGCAACAGTGTGTACATACGCTCAGGAAATCACCCCTTCGGATACTCCGAATGAGACTCAAAAAGCCATGCTGAAACGTGGATACGGAATGTTTATACATTTTGGAGTGAACACGTTTTCGGGAGACGAATGGTCGGACGGCACTGTCCCCGTCAGCGCCTACAACCCGACCCGGTTGGACTGCGACCAATGGGTACGGGTGGCCAGAGATGCCGGTTTCCGCTATGTTCTGCTCATCACCAAGCATCACGACGGGTTCTGCCTGTGGGACAGCAAATATACCGACTACGATGTGGCTTCCTCACCCGTCAAGACGGATGTGGTGGGTGAAGTATCCAAAGCCTGCAAAAAATACGGTCTGCAATTTGCCATCTATTATTCATTGTGGGACCGCCACGAACCCTTATACAAAGGGAAAGATTTTGGCAAATACATTGACTATATGCAGAATCAACTGACCGAACTGCTGACCCATTACGGACCGGTGCAGGAAATATGGTTCGACGGAGGATGGGACAAGAAACCGGAAGAGTGGCAATTGCCCCGCATTTACTCACATATCAAGAAATTGCAACCCACATGTGCCGTAGGAGTCAATCACACCATTGTCCTGAAAGAAGGAGAACGCAAATTCGCACTCCCCGACTCCATGATTGTGGACAATAAATACACGTTCCAATACTTTCCAAGCGATTTCCGTTTATGGGACCCTAAAATTGCCCACAAAGCCGATAAAAAGCAATATTTGCATCAAGGCAAATCTTATTATCTGCCTTTTGAACATACCCTTTGCCTGAGCAAAGCATGGAACTGGTTCCAAAAGTCATCCATTATGCCTGTCCGCGATTTGGATGAACTGGAAGAACTGTTTTATTGGTGTACCGACAATGACAATACACTGGTGGTAAACATTCCGCCCGACCAAACCGGACGCATACGCGAACATGAAGCCAACACCATTATCGGACTAAACAAACGGTTAGGTATTAAAAAAGGGAAGCCTTTGCCGCGCAACGGAAAGTTCATTTCACTGAACAGCAACGTAACTGCCTCTTCCACCTATGGCAATGACGAGGACAAATATGGTGCACAGTTTGCCACAGACGGAGGTATGCAAACCCGATGGGCAGCCGCTGACACGGTAGCGACATTGAGCCTGACGCTGGACGAAAAAGAACCTTTCAATAAAATCAGCATCTTTGAATATTGCGACGTCAAAAACGGAGCGGACGGTTTCTCCAACTACAGAACGAACCGCATCAAGGACTATCAGATAGAAATATGGAAAGACGGGAAGTGGGAAACTATTTACCGTTCGGATGTCCCCATGGGCGACTGTAAGGTCATTCATTTCCCTTACAGTTACCGCACTTCACAAATACGCCTGAACATATTGAAAGCATCTGCACCGCCATCCATTTACGAATTCAATGTCATTTATAAATGATGGAGAAAATCCGGTAAATGTACGTTGCCGAATACACAATATCATAAAGAAGAAGCACTATTAAAACAGTAGTTCTTCCGTGTCTTTCCCTTAAATTACAGATATATTTTTCTACCTTTGCCACGCAAAGTCAAAATATGTCCGAACGTAAGATCATACATATCGATATGGATGCCTTTTATGCTTCCGTCGAACAGAGAGACAATCCGGAACTACGGGGGAAGCCGTTGGCTGTGGGCCATGCGGAAGAACGGGGCGTAGTGGCTGCCGCCAGTTACGAGGCACGCCGCTATGGAGTGCGTTCGGCCATGTCGTCCCAAAAGGCAAAAAGGCTGTGTCCGCAATTGATATTCGTGCACGGCAGAATGGATGTATATAAAGAAGTATCGCGTCGGATACACGAAATCTTCCACACCTATACCGATATCATCGAGCCTCTTTCGCTGGATGAAGCTTTTCTGGATGTGACGGAAAACAAGACCGACATCCCTTTGGCGGTCGACATTGCCAAAGAAATAAAGAAGCAAATACGCGAAGAATTGGGACTGATAGCTTCGGCAGGTGTGTCATACAATAAATTCCTGGCTAAAGTGGCTTCCGACTATCGCAAGCCCGACGGACTGTGCACCATCCACCCCGACCAGGCTTTGGAATTCATCTCCCGGCTGCCCATCGAATCTTTTTGGGGAGTAGGGCCTGTCACCGCCCGAAGGATGCATTCCATCGGCATACATAGCGGCAGGGAATTACAGACCTGTACCCTTGAAATGCTGACACGCCAATTCGGTAAAGCCGGACAACTTTATTACGACTTTGCCCGGGGAATAGACCTGCGCCCCGTAGAAGCTGTACGCATCCGAAAATCCGTGGGGTGTGAACATACATTGGAAAAAGATATTTCCATCCCTTCGTCTGCCATCATTGAACTTTACCATGTGACCACCGAACTGGTGGAACGTCTCAAGCGCAACGACTTTGCCGGCAATACACTGACGCTGAAAATCAAATTCCACGACTTCAGCCAAATCACGCGCAGCATCACCCGACCGCATGAACTGCATACCCTCGACAAGATACTGCCGCTCGCCAAACAACTGTTGAAAGAAGTAGACTATTCCAATCATCCCATCCGCCTCATCGGTCTGTCCGTATCCAACCCCAAGGAAGAGAGAGAAGGGACGGTGGAAAAGGAAAGATGGGAGCAACTCTCCTTTGAATTTAGTGACCGGGAGTAAACAAATCGTTCTCCGCCATTGTTAAATTCATAATCAGTAGGTATTGATTATGAAAATAATGGCAAGTAACTTTGCCGATATCAGCCATACGATTTTAAGGTAACAAGAAAGGAGAACCGAATATGAAAAGAATAGTATTACTCCGGCACGGAGAAAGTACATGGAATAAAGAAAACCGATTCACCGGCTGGACGGATGCGGACTTGACGGAGAAAGGAATAGCCGATGCCCACAAAGCCGGCGAACTGATGAAGGAAGAGGGATTCCACTTTGACAAGGCGTATACGTCTTTCCTGAAAAGGGCTGTCAAGACACTCAACTGTGTGCTCGACAAAATGGACTTGGATTGGATTCCCATAGAAAAAAGCTGGCGCCTGAACGAAAAGCATTATGGCTCGCTGCAGGGTTTGAATAAGAGTGAGACAGCTTCTAAATACGGAGAAGAACAAGTCCTGATATGGCGCCGCAGTTTTGATGTGGCACCGCATGCATTGGAAGAAAGCGATTCGCGCAATCCTATCCGCGAGACCCGCTACAAGAAGGTTCCCGACTGCGACTTGCCCCGCACCGAGTCTTTGAAAGATACCATCGAACGCATTCTGCCTTATTGGAAGTGTATTATCTTCCCCACTCTGACAACGGAAGACGAACTGTTGGTAGTGGCTCACGGCAACAGCCTGAGAGGTATCATTAAATATCTGAAAAACATTCCCGATGAAGAGATTGTACACCTCAACCTCCCGACTGCCGTTCCTTATATCTTTGAATTTGATGATAAATTGAATCTGAAGAATGACTATTTTCTGGGAGATCCGGAAGAGATAAAGAAGCTAATGGAAGCAGTGGCCAATCAGGGAAAAAAGAAATAACCAAACTTTAACAACAATTACTTTATGAATAAAATAATAGATTTACTTGGCAACCGGGCCGAATATTACCTGGGCCATACTTGTAAAACAATAGATAAGTCACTCATCCATGTGCCTTCGGCCGATACCATCGACAAGGTGTGGATTAATTCGGACAGAAATATCCGCACGCTGAACAGCCTGCAAACTTTATTGGGACACGGACGACTGGCCAACACCGGATATGTTTCCATCCTCCCTGTAGACCAGGGTATCGAACATTCTGCCGGAGCTTCATTCGCTCCAAATCCTCTTTATTTCGATCCTGAAAATATCGTCAAACTGGCCATTGAAGGCGGATGCAACGGAGTTGCCTCCACTTTCGGAGTTTTGGGCGCGGTAGCTCGCAAATACGCCCATAAAATTCCGTTTATCGTCAAACTGAACCACAATGAACTGCTGACCTATCCCACGTCCTACGACCAAGTGATGTTCGGTACGGTCAAGGAAGCATGGAATATGGGAGCGGTAGCTGTAGGCGCCACTATTTATTTCGGATCTGAACAAAGCCGCCGCCAGTTGGTCGAAATAGCCGAAGCATTCGAATATGCACACGAACTGGGTATGGCCACCATTTTATGGTGTTATCTCCGCAATAATGACTTTAAGAAAGACGGTGTGGACTATCATGCGGCAGCCGACCTCACAGGGCAGGCCAACCACTTGGGAGTCACCATCAAAGCGGACATTGTCAAGCAGAAACTTCCGGTCAACAATGGCGGATTCACAGCTATCAAGTTCGGCAAAACCAGCGATAAAGTTTATACAGAACTGACTTCCGAACATCCCATCGACCTCTGCCGTTATCAGGTAGCCAACGGATATATGGGACGTGTAGGGCTGATTAACTCCGGTGGAGAATCACATGGAAGTTCCGACCTGAAAGATGCGGTCATCACAGCCATTGTGAACAAACGCGCCGGAGGCATGGGACTTATCAGCGGTCGCAAAGCGTTCCAGAAACCAATGAATGAAGGAGTAGAACTGCTTCACACCATTCAGGATGTTTACCTGGATACCAGCATTACTATAGCTTAACTTTACTATAAATTATCAGCATGGGAGCTTTGTGAAAAGCATTATACTGACGGGCGGAATCTTTCCGCCCGATTTTCTTGCTCCATCCCGCTCCGGTTCCCCTTCTCCTTAAAAGAACATTCTTTTTATCCTCCAACGTATCAAGTATTAAGATAATATTCCTAACTTTGCACTCCGATACACATTATTATATATAAGGTATGATGCAAATAAAAGTAACGGCACCCGCTAAGATACATACAACTATCCAATTACCCTCTTCCAAGAGTATCAGTAACCGTGCACTTATCATCAATGCATTAGGCAACGGAACACACCATCCCGAAAACTTATCGGACTGCGATGATACCCGGGTAATGATACGCGCTTTGAACGATGACAAAGAAACCATCGACATTATGGCTGCCGGAACAGCCATGCGCTTTCTCACTGCCTATTTATCGGTGACACCCGGCACACGAATCATCACCGGAACGGAGCGTATGCAGCAACGTCCGATACAAGTGCTGGTCAACGCTTTACGCGAATTGGGTGCAGATATAGAATATGTAGCCAATGACGGCTTCCCCCCATTACGCATCACAGGGCGGGAATTAAGAAAAGACACTATCAGTCTGCCCGGCAACGTAAGCTCCCAATATATTTCCGCTTTATTAATGATAGCCCCCGTTTTGACAAACGGACTGACCATCCGGTTGACAGGCGATATCATCTCACGCCCCTACATCAACCTGACTTTGCAACTGATGAACGATTTCGGTGTCCGTGCGGAATGGACAGACGACCACCGGCTCAAGGTAGAGCCGCAAGCCTACCATTCCACTCCTTTCTATGTGGAAAGTGACTGGAGTGCCGCATCTTACTGGTATCAGATAGTAGCCTTGTCGAAAGAAGCGGAAGTCACACTGCCCGGACTTTTCAAGGACAGCTATCAGGGTGACAGCCAAGTAGCCGGAATATTCCGCTCACTGGGAGTAGAAACCATATACAAAGACAAAACCGTCATTTTGAAAAAGAATGGCAAGAGTGTGGAAAGGCTGGATTACGACTTTATCAACCAACCCGACCTGGCACAAACATTTGTTGTGACTTGTGCGTTACTAAATATCCCTTTCCGCTTCTCCGGCCTGCAAAGTTTGAAAATCAAAGAAACAGACCGCATGGCTGCACTAATAACGGAAATGAGAAAACTGGGGTATATACTCCATGAAACTGACGGCTCTGTTCTCTCATGGGAAGGAGAAAGATGCACGACCGAAGAACATCCTGCCATCGACACGTATGAAGACCATCGCATGGCAATGGCATTTGCCCCTACCTGTCTGGCATTACCCGAAATATTAATAAACAATCCTCAAGTAGTCTCCAAATCCTACCCCCGCTATTGGGAAGATTTGAGACAAGCAGGTTTCATAATAAAGGAGGTATAAAAACATGTGGATACTCATTATCGGATTAATCGTCCTGACCGCCATTGCCATGGCAGTAGGCTATGCACGAAACAAAAAGATTCAAAAGAAGATAGAAAGCGGTGAACTGCAGGCTGCGCCCGAAATAGTGGAAGCGGATGCCGAATGTTGCGGACAACATGAAATATGCGAAAAAGAAAGTCTGCTGGCCGCCGTAAGCAAAAAGGTAGAATATTATGACGACGAGGAATTAGACCGCTTCCGCGGACATTCTTCCGACGGATACAGTGAAGAAGAAATTGAAGAGTTTCGCGAGGTGATGTATACCTGCAAGGAAGACGAAGTGGCGGGATGGAGCCGCAGTTTACAGCTTCGGGGTATCGAATTGCCGGACGAATTGAAAGACGAACTGTTCCTGATAGTAGGAGAACGGAGATTCAAATAATCCCCTTCCCCACAGAATCGCCCCGACAGAAAAAGTTAATAAACAAACCCAAATGGATATATTAGAACTTTTACATTATACTTTCTTCCGGCATGCCCTGTTGGGAAGTTTGTTTGCCAGCATTGCCTGCGGCATCATAGGTACCTACATTGTGACACGCCGTCTGGTGTTCATCAGCGGTGGCATCACTCATGCCTCCTTCGGCGGTATCGGGCTGGGGCTGTATGCCGGTATCTCCCCTCTTCTGTCGGCTGCCATATTTTCCGTTTTGTCTGCTTTCGGAGTAGAGTGGCTGAGCAAGCGAAAAGATATGCGCGAAGATTCCGCCATTGCCGTCTTCTGGACATTCGGCATGGCAGTAGGTATCATTTTCAGTTTCCTTGCACCGGGTTTCACCCCCGACCTTTCGGCTTTTCTTTTTGGTAATATCCTTACCATCACGCCGACAGATATCTGGATGCTGGCTACCCTTTCGGTCTTATTGATACTATTTTTCACCCTCTTCTTAAATCCTATTATCTATATAGCATTCGACCGCGAGTTTGCCCGTTCGCAACGCATTCCCGTCGCCATCTTTGAGTATCTGCTGATGATGTTCATCGCACTTACCATCGTCTCCTGTCTGCGCATGGTGGGCATTGTCCTTGCCATCTCACTGCTGACGTTGCCACAGATGACCGCCAACCTGTTCACTCACAGTTTCAAGCGCATCATTTGGCTTTCCATCGCTATCGGATACATCGGCTGCCTGGGAGGACTGGTCATTTCTTATAAACTACAAGTTCCTTCAGGAGCCGCCATCATATTTTTCTCTATTCTGGTGTATGCACTTTGCAAAGTGGGGAAAAGCATTTATCTTTGCAGACATACCCGATAAATAATAAAGAAGTTAAAACAAACAATCATATGGAAATCAAAATCAATTCTTTAGACTCTATCCACGAAGCTGCCCGACAGTTTATCGCAGCCATGGGAGACAACACCGTTTTCGCTTTCTATGGAAAGATGGGGGCCGGTAAAACGACGTTCATCAAAGCTGTATGTGAAGAACTGGGAGTAACCGATGTCATCAACTCGCCTACATTTGCCATCGTCAACGAATATCGTTCGGAAGAGGCAGGCGAACTGATTTACCATTTTGACTTTTACCGTATCAAGAAACTGGAAGAAGTATATGATATGGGGTATGAAGATTATTTTTACAGCGGTGCGCTTTGCTTTATCGAATGGCCGGAGTTGATAGAAGACGTTTTGCCGGGCGATGCCGTGAAAGTTTATATCGATGAGCTGGAAGACGGAAGCCGCAAAATCCATTTTGAAACAGCAGAATAAAAAGGTTCCTTCGGGAAGCAGATAAAGCTAAAGATAATTATCATCTCGTCGGGGGGGGTATGTCAAAACGTGGACAATGCTGTCATTTAGTCCGTAGGGGCGAGGTTCGCTCGCCCGGAAACAGTTTGCTTTGGGTCTTCGGGCAGGCAAACCCTGCCCCTACAGCTGGCGATGGGACAGACCGGTTTAGTTTTGACACACTCCCATGACGGAGTTCATAATAAGGAACCATGTGTTCCTTACTTACAATGACACTATACAAAAATGGGAATGCATTATATTATACAAGGAATATTCGTATTGGTAGGTTTACTTGCCATCCTAGCTTCCTTACTCAACTGGGAATGGTTTTTCACCGCACATAATACACAATTTATTGTCCACAACGTAGGCCGCCAACGTGCACGCTTATTTTACGCTTTATTAGGACTGATGATGATAGCCACCGGCGTTTACTTCTTCCTCAATGTACAAGGTATCGTATGATAAAGTTAAAGAAATACCTGAACCGCCCTACCTATGCAGTAGATAGACCATGGACACTTGCATTACTGAATGCCACCACCATAGGATTGATTCTTGCTATTTTCGAACCTTTTCATTATAGATTAAACAGTATCATTCAATTTGGAGTATTATGTGTTTTTATCGGGCTTACATTCATTGCTTCCGTTCTAGGATTCGTTGTAGCCCCTAAACTGTTCAAGCGTTTTTATGATCCTGAACAATGGACTATAAAGAAAAACATCATACACTGCTTCTCCTTCTTATTGTTCATGGGAGTCTGCACCTTTATCTACGACCATTATTTTCTCATTAAAGCCAATTTTTGGGATGATTTGGGGACACCCGAATTCTACAAGATACTTTGCATTGATATGCTTGCGGCATTCACTATCGGTGCAATTCCACTTATTTTTGGTCTTTTCATTGTAGAAAACAATGCCTTGAAACGTAACTTGTTGGAAGCACAAAAGCTGAACAAAGCGCTTTCCGAACGACATAAAGACGAAAAAGGAAGCAATGAAATGATTACTCTTTCAGGAGAGACAAAAGACTCCGTCACCCTGTTGCCCCAAAATATTTTCTATATGGAAGCATCTGGGAATTATGTCGATATTTATTATAAAGAAGAAGGGAAAGAGAAACACAAACTTCTACGATCCACCATTAAACAGATGGAAGAAACAATGCAGCCTTTCGAATACTTCGTCCGTTGCCACCGAGCCTACATTGTCAATATTAATCATATCATACATATCAGTGGGAATGCGCAAGGTTATCGTTTAAACCTAACCGAAACAACCGAAGAGATTCCTGTATCCCGTACTTACCTGAAGAATCTGAAAAAGCTGAAAGATATTATAAACTAGCAGTAAAGACCTTGTCTTTTATCCCAAAAACATGGGATAGAACACATCAATAAGTGTTTTATCACTAAACATTGATGTATATCCCTCTTATTTGCCCTATTTCTTGTCCACTCTTACTTTTGCTGGAAATAAATCACGAAAATTATCAGCAAAATGAAAAAGAATGTAATTAAAGGAACAAGTATTTGTGTACTATTATTCTTGGTAACAGCAACCAATCTCATGGCTCAGCATATCTGTGGCACAGTAACAGATATGCAAAATCAACCGATAGGATTTGCCAATATCGTTTTATTATCAGCCCGCGATTCTTCATTCATTCAAGGAAGTATCAGCCAAGAAGACGGCAGTTTCGAAATAATTGCCCCATCTCCGAACACATATATAATAAAGGTATCTTCCATAGGATATCAAACCACATATCAAAAGACCCAAAACAGCAAAAAAGAACACATAGTTTTGTCCAATGACTCGTTTATATTAGAAGGAGTGGTCATTACCGCCAAACGTCCCGACTATCAAATAAAAGACGGCAACCTTGTTACCCGCATTGAAAATAGCCTTTTAAGTAAATCGGGAACAGGGAATGATGTACTGAAACACATTCCGGGCATACAAGAAAAAGAAGGAAAATTCACAGTATTTGGTAAGGGCACACCAATTATCTACATCAATGGCAGAGAAATACGTGACCTTTCCGAACTTGACCGGTTAAGTTCAACAGAAATTCGACAAGTGGAAGTCGTCACGAATCCGGGAGCAAGATATAAAGCAGATGCAAAAGCAGTAATCCGTATTAAAACAGTAAGACAAAGCGGTGACGGAATAGGAATTGACATCCGTTCCACTTGGGGACAGTCTGAAAACAGCAGACTGAATGAGCAGTTAAACCTGAACTACCGACATAACAGCCTTGATATTTTTGGAACTTTCCAATATATACACAATGAATATTTACTCACCCGCCGCGTCACCCAAGATATTTTTGTCGATACCTTATGGCAGCAAAAAAATATCATGAAAGAAGCTTCCCTATACAACAATTATAAAGGAGAGTTAGGAATGAATTACCAAATCAATAACAATCAATCTGTAGGTATCCGTTATTCACTGTATGCTTCCCCTAAAGATAAAGTGTGGTATAAAGCAGAAAGTGAGATTCTTGCCAATGGAGATTATTATGACCACTTATTGAGTAGTAGCAACAGTGTAACAGTAAAAAAGCCGTCACAACAAATAAATGCATATTATTCAGCTACCTTCGGCCAACTGACTATTGACTTCAATGCCGATGCACTATGGAGTAAAGTAAGAACCACAAACGAAATAGAGGAAACCAGTCACAAACAGGCAAGCCGCATGATACAATCAACAAATAAAGTAGACAACAAACTTTATGCAGGAAAATTGCTTTTCAGCTATCCTATAGCTGAAGGTACATTCTCATTTGGTTCCGAATATACCCATACCCACCGTTATGACCTATTTGCCAACCCACAGGAAATACTTCCTACTACTGATAACCATATTAAAGAAACTCATACCGGATTCTTTGCGGAATACAACCGTTTCATAAAAATCGCATACCTGAATATTGGATTACGTTATGAACATATATCTTCGGAGCACTCCTATAGCAACTTCTTCCCTAATATCTCGTTAGCTACACAAATAGGCAAATTTCAAACCCAACTAAGCTATACTACTAAAATCAAACGCCCTTTCTACAACCAACTATCCAGTAATATGAGATATATGAACCGATTTACCTATATGAGTGGTAACCCAGATTTAAAACCTGAAACAATCCATGACCTCACCTTATCCGGCAGCTACAAATGGCTACAGTTTATGATAAGCTACCAACGCGAGAAAGATGCAATTCTCTATATTACAGAACAATACAAAAAGAATCCCGCTATTACCACCGTTACCCACCGTAACTTCAACCGTATAGATAATTTCTCTGCATTCCTGACTGCTTCCCCTGCAGTCGGCAGCTGGCACCCCCAACTCACAGTAGGTGTACAAAAACAATGGGCAAAAATAGAGCATAACGGAGAAACACTTCAAATGGATACCCCCTTATTCTTCTGTACACTCAACAACGGCATCCAACTGCCATATCATTGGACTCTAAGTACAGACATAAACTTCCAAAGTAAAGGGGATTATCAGAATATCTATATGTATCAAAATGTATTCATGATGAACGCCACACTCACCAAATCGTTTCTCAACGAGCACTTATCCATTCATTTACAAGGTATAGACCTGACTCATGGCCGCAAGGACGGTAACCGAATTTATAATAAACACATGAATATGGATGTAGCCAACGTTTCTGACAGTCGTGAACTTCGTTTCACTATCCGTTACAAATTCAATACGGCAAAGAGCAAATACAAAGGGAAAGGAGCTGCAACAGAAGAAATAAAACGATTATAATATACAGAATGGAGGTGTGTCAAAATTCCCTTTTTATCGAAATCACCCTCGCTACAACTACCTGTGGCGAGGGTGATTTTTAGTTTATGAGAGTTTCGACACACCCTCATTCACTTTTTTATTGTTCTATCAAAAAGGCAAGTATCAGTCTACTTGTCCCAAAGAATTTCCATATTCCATTTCACCCTGCACCACGAAGAACACATCATCGGCTTCATAAGGGCCCATACCGTCATTCGCAGCTTCTTTGACTACGTAATTCACGATTTCATCCTGATCGATGTTAATGTATCCTTCCGCATCCGGCTCTACATCCAGACAACCACTGGTGGTGTAATAGTCAACAATCACGTCGAGGATGTAATACAAATCATCATCCGTGAACTTGTTCTTCAATTCCTGAGGCAGATAGTTTTTGATAAATTCTATCGTTTTTGCATCATCCTCATCTTCCAATAAGAAATCGTCTTCAATTCCCATAGCCATAATGTATTAAAGAGGTGAATATTCTTTTTGATTAAAGTAAAGCTTTCAGCTTTTCTTCCAATTCTGCTTTAGTAACTGCACCGACAGTCTTGTCCTGCACCTTGCCATCCTTAATGAAAAGAACAGTAGGAATGTTGCGTACACCAAAGCGACCTGTCAATTCATCATTGTCATCAACATCACATTTACCGACAACCACCTGATCTTTGTACTGTTCAGCCAAAGCTTCAACATCCGGAGCAATCTTTTTACAAGGTCCACACCATGTTGCCCAAAAGTCAACTACCATCGGTTTTCCTGCATTCAGCAATTCATCAAAATTGCTATCTTTAATTTCTAGTGCCATAATTGTAATATGCTTATAGTTTAAACTGTTAATTGCGCAAATATACTAATTTATTTTATAGGAGAGCATTGGTTGGCTCTTTAAATATGTCATTATATCTTTTTGAACTGCAATCTTTACCACGCGAGACATCAAATTGACATACATCTGACCATCTTCATCCTGTACGTGGAAATAAAGTTCCGCATTACCGGGATTTGCCTTCACCAAAGCCGTAAATTCTTCAATCATCTCTTCATCAATGGCAGACAGAGGTGCTGTCACCGTCAACTTTTCAATAATCTTTTCTTTCACCTCAGGCAGAAGTTCAATTGAGTTTATCTTTATTTCCCATTCCTCCTGACGCCACTGCTTCGGCTGACATTTTCCTCTTAAAAATAAGAACATGCCGTTCATGAAAAAGTTTTTCTTTTCCACCCATTCATTACCGAAGAAAGCAAATTCGGCAGAACCACTATAATCTTCTATTTTCGCAATACCATATGGCTTACCAGTCTTGGTGTAACCCTCGCGGACTCCGGTCACAATCCCTCCCATTGTCACATCTTTGTTTTGCAGCGGAGTCAGATCGGTCAATTCAATCATGTGGGTATTGCATACATTCTCCAAGATAACAGCATACTCATCCAATGGATGGGCCGAAAGATAAATTCCTACCAAATCACGCTCCTTGTTGAGACGTTCCAAATCTCCCCATGTCGGTGCCGGAACTATTTCGGGAGTCGCTACTTCTATCTGGTTCTCACCGCCAAACAAAGAGTTGGATGCAGCAGCCTTATCCATTTGATATTTATTTCCATAGCGTACCAATACTTCCGTAAAGGTTTCATCTTTGGCATTCTTCACAAAGAAATCTTCACGCTTGATGCCGGGAAAACTGTCAAACGCACCTGCCAAAGCCAGATTTTCAATATTCTTGCGGTTACAAGCCGAGAGGTTTACACGCTGAACGAAATCAAAGATATCTTTATATTCTCCATTTCTCTCCCGTTCCTCCAAAATAGAGTGAACAGCACTTTCTCCTACGCCCTTGATGGCTCCTAAACCAAAACGAATATCCCCCTTGCGGTTTACTGAAAACTTCAGATAACTTTCATTCACATCCGGACCTTTGGTCGTGATTCCGGTCGCTTTACTTTCGTCCATCAGCTTCGTGATTTCAGTAATGTTCGAAATATTCCGGCTCATGGTAGCCGCCATGTACTCTGCCGGATAGTTGGCTTTCAGATAAGCAGTCTGATAAGCTACCCACGAATAACAGGTGGCATGCGATTTATTGAATGCGTATGATGCAAACTTTTCCCAGTCCGCCCAAATCTTTTCAAGCACTTTCGGATCATGCCCATTCTTCTGACCTCCCGAAATAAACTTCGGCTTCATGTGATCCAGCTTGTCTCGCAGTTTCTTACCCATCGCTTTACGCAAAGCATCAGACTCACCGCGAGTAAAATCAGCCAGCAAACGTGACAGCAGCATGACCTGTTCCTGATACACTGTAATGCCATAGGTGTCCTTTAAGTATTTCTCCATGATAGGAATATCATACTCAATAGGCTTACGCCCGTGTTTACGGTCGATAAAGTCAGGAATATAGTCCATAGGACCCGGACGATAAAGGGCATTCATGGCAATCAGGTCTTCAAAAGTACTCGGTTCGAGTTCACGCAAGTATTTCTGCATACCGGCAGACTCGAATTGGAAAGTACCGATTGTCCGTCCATCACTATATAATTCATAAGTTACCGGATCTTCAATATCGACTTCATCAATATCCAACACAATTCCCTTACTGTGCTTGATATTTTCTACCGCCTCCTTGATGATAGACAAAGTCTTCAACCCAAGGAAGTCCATTTTAATCAAACCGGTATCCTCAATCACCGAACCTTCATATTGGGTAACCAGCATTTTCTCTCCGGTTTCTTTATCATCGGCCGTACTTACCGGAACCCAATCCGTTATATCATCCCTACATATAATAGTGCCACACGCGTGCACTCCCGTGTTGCGGACATTCCCTTCCAACATCTTGGCATATTTAATCGTATCGCGCAAAATGGGGTCGGGTGACACTTCTGCCGCCTGCAACTCGGGAACGTATGCAATGGCATTGGGCAGATTCATTTTTTTATCTGGTATTTTATCGGGAACCAGCTTACACAAACGGTCGGACTCCGACAACGGCAGCTTCTGTACACGGGCAACATCCTTGATGGCCAATTTTGTTGCCATTGTACCATAAGTAATGATATGGGCCACTTTTTCCTGACCATACTTTTCCGTTACCCAGTTCAACACACGTCCGCGTCCGTCATCATCAAAATCCACATCGATATCAGGCAAAGAGATACGGTCGGGATTCAAAAAACGCTCGAACAGCAAATCATAAGCAATAGGGTCAATCTTAGTGATACCCAAGCAATAGGCCACTGCCGAGCCGGCAGCAGAACCACGTCCCGGTCCCACTGATACATCCAGTTCCTCACGGGCTGCACGAATAAAGTCCTGCACAATCAAGAAGTAACCCGGAAAACCCATGGTTTTCATAATATGAAGCTCAAACTTGATTCGTTCCTGCACCTCCTCACTCAGCACTTCTCCATAGCGTTTGTGAGCTCCTTCCAATGCGAGTTTTTTCAGATAATCCGCTTCCAGCTTAATACGGTAAAGCTTATCATAGCCGCCCAGTTTTTCTATTTTGGACTTAGCAGCATCCTCGCTCATCACCACATTGCCGTTTTCATCCTGCGTAAATTCATCGAACAAATCCTTTTCCGTGTACTTTTTCCTATACTCTTCCTCTGTTCCAAAGTCCTCCGGAATGGCAAAAGTAGGCATAATCGGAGCATGGTCGATACTGTAAAACTCCACCTGGTCACAAATATCTACCGTATTAGACAACGCTTCGGGTACATCGGCAAAGATTTCATTCATTTCCGCACGCGTCTTCATCCATTCCTGCTTGGAGTAAAGCATACGGTTGGGGTCATCCAAATCTTTTCCCGTACTCAAGCAAATCAAACGGTCGTGTGCTTCGGCATTCTCCTCGTCTACAAAGTGAACGTCATTGGTGCACACCAGCTTCACATTATATTTTTTGGAATACTCTATCAGTTTCTCATTAGCAATCTGTTGCAGTTTATACGCTTCGTGATTGGCACGGGGTACGGTGGCCTTATGACGCTGCAACTCCAGATAAAAGTCATCGCCAAAAACGCGTTTATACCATTGGATAGCCTCTTCAGCCTCTTCATACTTTCCGGCAATGATATTCTTAGGCACTTCACCGGCAATACAAGCCGTACAGACAATCAGTCCCTCGTGATATTTCTCCAATTCCACACGGTCGGTACGCGGACGCATATAAAATCCTTCCGTCCATGCCTTAGATACCAACTTGATAAGATTATGATAGCCTTTTTCATTCTTGGCAAGCACCACCAAGTGATAACCGCTTTGATCCGGTTTCCCCTCCTTATTAAATAGACGGCGGCGTGCCACATACATTTCACAACCAAAAATAGGCTTGAATAATTTCTTCTTCGCCGCTTCCAGTTGCTCCCTGCATACTGCCAATTCAGCTTCGGGATTCTCACATTCCACCGTACCTTTTTCCAGCCCGGCTATCTTCTTCTTCAAATCTTTTATCTCGCCGTTGGTTCCTCCATTCTTCTTATTTACATAGTTAAAGAATTCCTTGATACCGAACATATCACCATGGTCGGTGACTGCTATTCCTTTCATACCGTCAGCAATCGCCTTATCGACCAAACGTGGAATAGACGCTTGTCCGTCAAGAATAGAATACTGGGTATGGACGTGTAAATGGACAAAATCCTGCATAATTTCTTCTCTCCTAAAAATTCGGTTAAAGATACTCCGCTTTCACAAAACCTGCAAAAAGATAAAGAAGAAGTTATCAACATTCGCTTTTTTTATCTTAAAAGAGACAGAAATAGGCATTTCTAACAACTTTTATTTGCAGGGTTTTCAAAATAAGTATATTTTTGCACGATAATTGGTTTTCTTATATCATGAACCGACTGAAGAAATTAAAGAAAATAAGACTACATAGAGAAGGAACGGAGATTTTAATTGCAAGTGCTCTATTACTGGCAGGCATAAATGCATTGGTATTTTGGGCATTTGACTGCAAAATCCTGTTCTATCTATTGGCAACTGCAAGTATCATCATCTATTTGCTGATGGTGAACTTTTTCCGTTGTCCTATCCGCCTGTTCGAACACGATACCGAAAAAGTAGTTGTTGCACCTGCCGATGGCAGGATAGTAGTAATCGAGGAAGTGGACGAACATGAATATTTTCATGACCGCCGTTTAATGATTTCCATTTTTATGAGTATTGTGAATGTTCACGCCAACTGGTATCCGGTGGACGGAGTAGTAAAACATGTAGATCATCACAATGGTAAGTTCATGAAAGCATGGCTTCCGAAAGCCAGCACGGAAAATGAACGTTCCATGGTGGTTATCGAGACTCCCGAAGGACATACCGTTATGGCGCGCCAGATTGCCGGAGCCATCGCACGCCGTATTGTCACTTACGCAGAAGTAGGAGAAGACTGCTACATTGACGAGCACATGGGATTTATTAAATTCGGTTCACGTGTAGATGTTTACCTGCCACTGGGCACTGAAGTATGTGTCAAAATGGGACAAGCAACCGTCGGAAACGAAACCGTCATTGCTAAACTAAAATAAAAAAGACCTAATGGCAAATTGTATTACACGCCACATACCCAACACTGTTACTTGTTGCAACTTATTTTCCGGCTGTATTGCCAGTGTAATGGCATTTAAAGGAAACTATGAACTGGCGATTACCTTTATTATAATAGGAGCAGTATTTGATTTCTTCGACGGGATGTTGGCACGTCTGCTTAAAGTTTCGGGACCATTGGGAAAAGAATTGGATTCACTGGCAGATGATATAACATTCGGTTTTGCACCTGCTGCCATTGTTTTCTCTTTATTTAAAGAAGTACATTATCCCGATTTCCTGTTACCCATAGCAGAATATATGCCTTACACTGCATTTCTCATAGCTGTTTTCTCAGCCTTGAGACTGGGCAAGTTCAATATCGACCCGCGTCAAAGCAGTTCGTTCATAGGTATGCCGACCCCGGCCAATGCATTGTTTTGGGGTTCCTTGGTAGTGGGTGGCCACTCCTTTTTGATATCCGATTCTTTCAATGCGATATACTTATTTATTTTAGTGCTAATCATGTCTTTACTGTTGATTGCCGAAATTCCGATGTTCTCTTTAAAATTCAAGAATTTGACATGGAGTCAGAACAAAGTGAGCTATATATTCCTGATAGTATGCATTCCTTTACTGCTTATTTTCAAAATCAGCGGCTTTGCAGCCGTTATTATCTGGTATATCATTCTATCTCTTTTAACTAAAAAAAGAGCGTAAACAATACGTGTGGCACACTTGTTGTACGTGATATACTAAAAAAAAGAAATTACTATGTTTGGATTTTTAAGTTTTCTACTTATTCTTTTCCTGCTGATTATCTTTATCGGCTTTTCTATTCTAGGCAATATTATGCGTGTATTGTTTGGTGGCGGCAACAAACGCAGCAATTATCAAAGCCATACATACACCAACCACGAAAATTTCAACAGACAGCAAGATGCCAATGACAGCTATGCTGAAACCGACTCAGCTTCAAACACACATCACAAGTCAAAAGGCAATAAAAAGAAGATATTCGGTGATGACGAAGGAGAATATGTTGATTTTGAGGAACAATAACTCTTCTCCTATCTCCGGTTATCATCGTCTTTTCTTAAAGAAGTCCTTCATCAATTGAGCACATTCATCTGCAAGCACTCCTTTGATTACTACTGTCTTGGGGTGCAAGGCATCAGGTGCATACTTTTGATAACCGCGTTTATCATCGGCAGCCCCGAAAACCAATTTACCTGTCTGTGCCCATGCTATAGCTCCGGCACACATTACACACGGTTCTACTGTAACATACAGGGTACATTCATTCAGATATTTGCCTCCCAAATTATTGGCAGCAGCGGTGATAGCCTGCATCTCGGCGTGAGCTGTCACATCATTCAACATCTCTGTCAGGTTGTGTCCGCGCCCGATGATACGGTCACGACAAACAACAACAGCGCCTACCGGCACCTCCCCCGATGCAAACGCTTTCTGCGCTTCCATTAAAGCTTGCTTCATATAAAAAGTATCATCTGCCATACAACTCCTTACCGTCTCATATCATGTTCATTGAATAATGTGGGATAATCTTCCTCCATCTTTTGATGAATAAAAGTCAACACTGTTTCACGAAGCCAACGAGCTTTATTTGTTATCTTATACTTCTTAAGATAACAATCCACTATTTTCAGCTCCTCTTCACTCATCAAGCACACCATACGTTGCTTTCTTTTGGGCGTAGATGAGGGGACTTTCACTCTCTTTTTTACGTTATTTGCCATATTCTCTGCAAAATTAGCTTTACTTCTGTAAATACAAAACATAAAAATGAGTATTTTTGTGCAAAATGTAACAGAATGGCAGAACACAACGAATTTGGCAAGGAAGGGGAAACCGCAGCAGCCGACTTCCTTACAGAAAAAGGCTACTCCATCCTTCATCGTAATTGGCGATGTGGCAAGAAAGAATTAGACATCGTAGCCAAATACAACAATGAGCTAATCGTTGTAGAAGTTAAGTCGCGCAAAGACATACGGTTTGGCAATCCGGAAGAGGCAGTTAACGATAGAAAAATCCGACATATTATAGCCTCAACCGATGCTTATCTCCGCAAATTTGCTATCGACCTGCCTGTCCGCTTTGACATTATAACGGTGGTAGGACAAGAAGCACCCTTTCAAATCGAACATATTGCCGATGCCTTCTATTCACCTATTTGGTAATACTATACTTATTTATATATGGATATAGAAACAATTCGAGATTATTGCCTCGCCAAAAAAGGGACAACAGAAGGTTTTCCTTTTGGAGAAGATTTTTTAGTATTTAAAGTAATGGGGAAAATGACCGCCTGCATCAAACTGGAATGCCCTGATTTAATTACACTGAAATGTGACCCGGACTATGCTTTGGAACTGCGTGACCATTATCCGGGGGTAGAAGGTGCTTATCACTTCAACAAAAAATATTGGAATCAAGTATCACTGAAAGGAGATATAGACGACAAAATGATTCTACATTTAATAGATCATTCATACGAAGAAGTCATCAAGAAATTCACCCGTAAACTAAAACAAGAATACAATGAATTGCCCGACTAACCCGACAGTCTCCATACTTAAAGAAAAAGAAACGGACTCTACCAATAACCGACTTGCGCAACTGTGCGATCGGGAAAATATCAAAGAATTTACCACACTACTGGTTGACAAACAAACAGCCGGTAAGGGGCAACGTGGCAATTCGTGGGAATCTGCCCCCGGCATGAACCTCACTTTCAGTACCGTACTCTATCCCTCAGCCCTAAAAGCTCGTGAACAATTCACACTTTCCATGCTTATCGCCTTGTCCGTATATGACACTTTAAGCACCTATGCAGAAGGTTTCAGCATCAAATGGCCAAACGACATTTATTGGAAAGACAAGAAAATATGTGGTATTCTGATAGAAAATGAATTAGAAGGAGCGTATCTGCTCCGTTGCATTGCAGGTATCGGCGTAAATATCAACCAAGAGCATTTTGTCTCCCCTGCCCCCAACCCTGTTTCACTGAAACAAATACTGGGACGAGAAACAGACAAGCAGGAAGTACTGGAAGGTATCCTGAAAAGATTGTTTTCCTACTATATTCCATTAATTTCCCAAAAGCCGAATATCAAAGAGACTATTCATTCCGATTATCTGAACGCACAATACCGCCATAAAGGAATGTATCCTTACAGGGATGAAAACGGAGAATTTAAAGCAAGTCTCGAAGCAATAGAACCGGACGGACACCTCCTGTTGAGAGATGAAAACGGTATGCTCCGAAAATACGCATTCAAAGAAGTGCAATATATCATATAACAATATTAAGAGATGCAACTAAGCTACGGAAATAAAAAGATTCTTCAGATTGCCATTCCTTCCATCGTATCGAATATCACAGTTCCACTGCTTGGTCTGATAGACGTTACCATTGTGGGACATCTTGGTTCGGCTGCTTACATAGGAGCGATAGCCGTCGGCGGAATGCTGTTTAATATCATTTACTGGATATTCGGTTTTCTACGTATGGGGACCAGCGGCATGACTTCACAAGCATACGGCAGACACGATTTAAATGAAGTAACCCGCCTGCTGTTACGCTCTGTGGGAGTAGGCTTATTCATCGCCCTAATCTTATTAGCTCTCCAATACCCTATCGAGAAAGTAGCTTTTACATTAATCGATACCACAGACGAAGTGGCACAACTATCCGCCCTCTATTTCCGCATCTGTATTTGGGGTGCGCCTGCCGTATTGGGATTATACAGTTTTGCCGGATGGTTTATCGGTATGCAGAATTCGCGTTTCCCCATGTACATTGCCATCACTCAAAACATCGTGAATATCGTGGCAAGCCTTTGCCTGGTCTATGGCTTCAACATGAAAATAGAAGGAGTAGCCATCGGCACATTAACCGCACAGTATGCAGGATTAGTGATGGCATACCTGCTTTGGATTCGCTATTATGGCAATTTAAGAAAGCGCATCGAATGGCATTCCTTTTTCGACCGACAAGCCATGTACCGTTTCTTTAAGGTGAACCGCGATATCTTTTTCCGCACCATCTGCCTGGTGGCCGTTACCGTATTCTTCACTTCGGCAGGAGCTGCACAAGGAGAAGTCGTTCTGGCTGTCAATACACTGCTCATGCAACTATTCACTCTCTTTTCATACATCATGGATGGGTTTGCGTATGCCGGAGAAGCATTGGCCGGTAAATACATCGGTGCCGGCAACAGGCGAGAACTCCATCAGACCGTGCGCCGACTGTTTGGTTGGGGAATCGGCCTTTCCCTTGCTTTCACCTTATTATATGGAGCAGGCGGACAAGCCTTCTTGAGATTATTGACCGACGATGAAATAGTAATCACTACTGCCGGAAGTTATTTTTATTGGGTACTTGCCATACCTTTAGCCGGGTTTTCGGCATTCCTGCTCGACGGCATATTCATCGGCGCAACAGCCACCCATCTCATGCTTCGCGCCATGATAGTGGCATCGGGATGCTTCTTCCTTATTTATTACGGATTCAAGGGTACAATGGAGAACCATGCACTGTGGATGGCATTTATCACCTACTTACTGCTTCGAGGTGTGTTACAAGGCGTGTTGGGGAGAAAAATTTTAGGCTACTATCCTTTTCGGCAAAAGCAGCCAGCCAAGTGATCATTGATAAAACCCGAAGCCTGCAAGTGAGCATAACAAATCGTCGTTCCAAAGAACTTAAAGCCTCGTTTTTTCATATCCCTGCTCATGGCATCGGACTCGGGAGAAGATACCGGAATCTCACTTAACGAGTTAAAGGTATGAACAATCGGCTTTCTATCAGGAAAGAATGACAGTGTATAATTGTAAAAGCTGCCAAACTCTTTCTGTATGGCAAGAAAAAGCCTTGCATTAATAATGGTCGATTTGATTTTCAGGCGATTTCTCACAATACCGTCAAATCGCATCAGCCGTTCCACATCCTCATCGGTCATTTGCGTCACCCGTCCGGCATCAAAATTACAAAAGGCCTTTCGATACCCTTCACGTTTTCTAAGGATAGTTATCCAACTCAACCCTGCTTGAGCACTTTCCAGCACTAGAAATTCAAACAAAGTATCATCATCGGTCACCAGTCTGCCCCACTCCTTATCATGATAGTTCACATACAACTCATCCGTTCCACACCAACCGCAACGTCCGTTTATTATATCTTGCATAGTCATCACATTTATAATCCGACACAAAGATAATTGATTCACAGCTCTTATTACAGTGCCAAGTATCAAATTATTTTTTTATCTTTGCCCAAACAATAAATAATAAATCACTATGGCAAGATTTAAAAGAATACTATTAAAGCTGAGTGGCGAGAGCTTGATGGGTGAAAAACAATATGGCATAGACGAAAAACGTCTGAATGAGTATGCACAACAAATCAAAGAGATTCATGAACTGGGTGTGCAAATCGGCATCGTTATCGGTGGCGGTAACATCTTCCGCGGGCTGAGCGGTGCTTCAAAAGGTTTCGACCGTGTGAAAGGCGACCAAATGGGAATGCTCGCAACCGTTATCAATAGTCTCGGACTGAGTTCCGCCTTGGGCGCAGCCGGAGTAAAAGCACGCGTACTCACCGCCATACGCATGGAACCTATCGGCGAATTCTACAGCAAATGGAAAGCCATTGAAGCAATGGAAAACGGTGAAGTGGTCATCATGTCAGCCGGTACCGGAAATCCGTTCTTTACCACTGATACCGGCTCTTCACTACGCGGTATCGAAATAGAGGCAGATGTCATGCTGAAAGGTACCCGCGTGGATGGTATCTATACTGCCGACCCGGAAAAAGACCCCACGGCAACCAAGTTTGACGATATTACCTATGACGAAGTCTTGCGCCGCGGTCTGAAGGTGATGGACCTCACCGCAACCTGCATGTGCAAGGAAAATAACCTGCCGATTATCGTATTCGATATGGATACACTCGGCAACCTGAAGAAAGTAATGACAGGAGAAAGTATCGGTACTTTAGTACATAATTAATATTACATTTAGAGAGTGTGTCAAAAGCAATGAAGTGTTTCATTTTGATACACTCTCGTTCTTTATAAGCACAGAACGGTAACACCTCCGTTCAGAAAGATTTGTTGAAGAAGTATAAAAGGCCAATAGCACACTTATCAATTAAACAATTACAGCATAAACAGTCTCAACTCGGCATTATCCATCTTGGGCACACTACGTAAATGCTGTAAAGTTACTCCCTGAATATGTGCCTGAACAGCACGGTTTATTAACCCATGGCCAACAGCCAAAAGTGTCTTTCCTTCATAATTCGCCTTTATATAATCAAGGAAACAGCCGGCACGCTGATAGAGCATCTCCTCCGTTTCCACATCTGCCGGAATGTGATGAAGATCTACCTCCTTGATACGAAGCCCCGTCCAGCTCCCCCAATCTATCTCACGAAGCAAGCTTGTTGTTTCCCATGGCAGTTCCCTACCCTCCATCACTATTTCGGCTGTATCCATACAGCGTTTCAAGTCACTGGAAACGACAGCATCCAATGGAATCCTTTTCAAAGAATCCCGTAAAACCTCCGCTTGGGAAATCCCTTCTACAGTCAACCGTCCGGGCAAATGTCCTTGAAATATACGCGCTATGTTTTCTTCCGTCTGCCCATGCCGGGCCAAATACAATGAAATCATACTCTATCCATAATTATGTCAGCAAATATACTCCAAAATAGTTGAAACGCACTGTATCGGAGTCCCAAAATACATACAATCTTTTTATTCATCAGGGGGAAAGAAAACAGAGTTTGGGAAACTTTATAAATAAATCCTCTGTCATATATTGCAGATAATCAAAAAATAAATTACTTTTGTTTCACTAAAAAACAACGTATTGATAATATATAACTTAAAATAAAAAAACAGTATGACAGACGCAAAGACTTGCATTAACGATGCACAAGAGAAAATGGATATGGCCGTTATGTATCTGGAAGAAGCCTTAGCCCATATCCGTGCCGGAAAAGCCAGCACCAGACTGCTTGATGGTATTCGTGTTGATTCTTACGGGAGCATGGTGCCCATCAGCAACGTAGCCGCAGTAACTACTCCCGATGCACGCAGCATCGCCATCAAGCCATGGGACAAGAGTATGTTCCGCATCATCGAAAAAGCAATTATGGATTCCGAACTCGGTATCACTCCCGAAAATAATGGCGAAATCATCCGTTTAGGCATTCCCCCTCTGACCGAAGAACGCCGTAAACAATTGGCCAAACAATGCAAAGGAGAAGGCGAAACAGCCAAAGTAAGTATCCGCAATGCACGCCGCGATGCCATTGACGCTTTGAAGAAAGCCGTAAAAGAAGGTATGCCCGAAGACGAACAAAAAAATGCAGAAGCCAAACTTCAGAAGGTACACGACAAGTACATTGCGAAGATTGAAGAACTGCTTGCCGAGAAAGATAAAGAAATTATGACCGTATAAAAGAACAAAGTGCGCGGATTAGTAATAAAAAATACAGGCAGCTGGTATCAGGTAAAGACGGAAGACGGACAGCTCATTGACTGTAAAATCAAAGGAAACTTCCGACTGAAAGGGATTCGTAGTACCAACCCCATTGCTGTGGGAGACTACGTAAAAATCATTATGAATAATGAAGGTACTGCTTTTATCAGCGAAATAGAAGACCGTAAGAATTACATTATCCGACGTGCCTCTAATCTTTCCAAACAATCACATATACTGGCCGCTAACCTTGACCAGTGTATGTTGATTATTACTATTAATTATCCTGAGACTTCGACTATTTTCATTGACCGCTTTCTGGCTACCGCAGAAGCATATCGTATTCCTGTCAAATTAGTGTTCAACAAGATAGACAAGTATGACGAAGATAATCTGCGTTATCTGGATGCTGTAATCAACCTGTACACACACATCGGTTATCCCTGTTTTAAAGTTTCCGCGCTGAACCATATCGGTATAGATGAGATTAAAAAGGACTTGGAAGGCAAAGTCACACTTCTTTCCGGTAATTCGGGAGTAGGTAAATCGACTTTAATCAATGCCATTCTTCCGGAAAAGAATCTAAAGACAGGAGAGATATCCGATTACCATAATAAAGGGATGCACACCACCACTTTTTCTGAAATGTTTCCTATAGGAAAAGACGGATATATTATTGATACTCCGGGTATCAAAGGTTTTGGGACCTTCGATATGGAAGAAGAAGAGGTAGGACATTACTTTAAAGAAATATTCGAATATTCTGCCAACTGCAAATACGGTAACTGTACCCATCGTCATGAACCGGGCTGTGCGGTTCGTGAAGCAGTAGAAAAACATTTAATCAGCGAGTCGCGCTATATTTCTTATCTTAATATGCTGGAAGATAAAGAAGAAGGTAAATATCGCGCAGCCTATTAACAATCATGACTTTATGAAAAGACATCTTATCTTAGCCGCACTTCTCACAATTGGTGCCGCAAACCTGAATGCTGCTTCTCCCAAGAAAACAGCACCGGAACAGAAAGGAGTAGAAACCATCAACCGTGCAACCGCCGAAGCGCATATCGAATTCCTTGCCTGCGATGAGTTGGAAGGTCGTGAAGCCGGATGGAAAGGCGGCCGCATCGCCGGTAACTATATCATTTCATGCCTGAAACAAATGGGCCTGCAACCTTTATTTGACGATTATGTTCAGCCTTTTGAGGTGTGTCATGCAGAACGCCAAATTAAGAATAAGCGCTGGCAAGTTCACCCCGACTCTATCGCCGCCCTGAAAAAGACAGTCCATCAGAAGCTGGACCTGCGCAATATCCTGGCCAAGATAGAAGGGAAGAATCCAAATGAGATTGTAGTGATCGGCGCGCATTACGACCATCTCGGTTATGACCCTACTTTGGAGGGTGACCAAGTCTATAACGGAGCAGACGATAATGCCTCCGGAGTAGCAGCTGTGCTACAAGTAGCACGTGCTTTTCTGGCAACAGGAGAGCAACCGGAACGCACTGTTATTTTTGCTTTCTGGGACGGTGAAGAAAAAGGGTTGTTAGGCTCACGCTACTTCACAATGACCTATCCCGAGTTGAAGAAAATAAAAGGTTATCTGAACTATGACATGATAGGACGCAATAATAATGAAGAGCAGCCCAAAGGGGTAGTCTACTTTTACACCGCTGCCCATCCCGCGTTCGGTGACTGGCTGAAAAAAGACATTGAAGACTACCGCCTGCAACTGGAACCCGATTATCGTGCATGGGACAATCCTGTAGGTGGAAGTGACAATGGAAGTTTCGCCAAAGAAGGGATACCTATTATATGGTATCACACCAATGGTCATCCCGACTATCATCTACCGGGTGACGAAGCGGCAAAAATTAACTGGAATAAAACAGTAGATATCACAAAAGCTTCTTTCCTTGCCATGTGGAAACTGGCAAACGAAAAAAAATATTAAAAAGAAGCGCGGCGTTTAAACTTAACACCGCGCTTCTTTTCTAACTTTACAACGATGATTGCATTCATCGGAAATCAGATATCAGAAAAGCACATGAATAAACGAATTAAATGGGGCATTATATTAACAATCGGAATCGGACTGTCCGGTTTAGGCATCTATCAATTCACCCCACACGAAAATGAAGAGTTAACGGCAGCCGATGCACTGCCCAGAGAGAATAAATCAAAGACACTGAAGGTGAATGCCCAAGTCATTACACCTCACTTGCTGACTGATGAAATATTGGTAACAGGACGCTTAGTGCCTGACGAAGAAGTGAACCTCTCTTTTGAAACCTCCGGAAAGATTACCGATATTTTCTTCACAGAAGGCAGTTCCGTCAAGCGCGGAGAGCTATTAGCCAAAGTAAACGACCGGCAATTGCAAGCCCAGCTAAAACGATTGGAAGCTCAAATACCACTGGCAGAAGACCGTGTTTTCCGCCAAAACGCCTTGTTGCAACGCGATGCTGTCAGTAAAGAGGCATATGAACAGGTAAAAACAGAACTGGCTACCCTGAATGCCGATATTGAAAATATAAAGGCTAGTATTGACATGACAGAACTACGCGCTCCTTTCGATGGAATTATCGGACTGAGACAGGTTAGTGTCGGAGCTTATGCCTCTCCCACTACCGTAGTCGCCAAACTGACTAAAGTAAGCCCGCTGAAAGTTGAATTTGCCGTGCCCGAACGTTACGCACGCGAAATAAAAAAAGGAATGAATCTGGACTTCAGAGTAGAAGGACGGCTCAACGCTTATCCTGCACAAGTATATGCCACAGAATCCAGTCTGGATATGGAAACTCACTCACTGAACATTCGCGCCATCTATCCTAACCGGAACGGAGAGTTATTGCCGGGACGCTATGCTGATATTCAGTTGAAACAAAAAGAAATAGCAGATGCAATAGCTATCCCGTCAGAAGCAATTGTACCCGAAATGGGGAAGAACAAAGTCTTTGTGTATCGCAACGGAGTGGCAGAACCGACCGATGTAGTTGTCGGCATCCGCACCGAATCCGAAATCCAGATTGTTCAGGGTTTGGCTATCGGTGACACTATCCTGACTTCGGGTACACTGCAATTACGAAAAGGTATGCCGGTTGAAATCCAGGCTCTTAACTAACCACAAAAAAAATGCTTCAATGAATATATCCGAACTTAGTATTCGTAGACCGGTGCTTGCTACCGTACTTACGATTATCATATTACTTTTCGGACTGATTGGCTACAACACATTGGGAGTTCGTGAATACCCGTCTGTGGATAATCCTATCATCTCAGTTACTTGCAGCTATTCCGGTGCGAATGCAGATGTTATCGAGAACCAAATCACCGAACCCCTGGAACAGAATATCAATGGTATTCCCGGTATACGTTCCCTATCCAGCGTCAGTCAGCAAGGCCAATGCCGCATCACGGTAGAGTTTGAATTGTCCGTCGATCTTGAAACGGCAGCCAACGATGTGCGCGACAAAGTTTCCCGTGCACAACGCTATTTGCCGCGCGACTGTGACCCTCCCACCGTATCGAAAGCCGATGCCGATGCCGTCCCCATCCTGATGGTAGCTATCCAAAGCGACAGCCGTTCACTGCTGGAGCTTAGTGAAATAGCCGACTTAACGGTAAAAGAACAATTGCAGACCATATCAGATGTAAGTAGCGTTTCCATCTGGGGTGAAAAACGTTACTCCATGCGCTTATGGCTTGACCCGACTAAGATGGCAGGATACGGAATTACTCCGGTAGACGTAAAAAATGCAGTTACCAAAGAGAACATCGAATTACCATCCGGCAGTATCGAAGGAAATACCGTTGAACTGACATTGCGTACCATGGGACAGATGCATACAGCTAAAGAATTCAATAATATTATATTAAAGGAGGTAAACGGCAATGTCATCCGTTTCAGTGATATAGGTTACGCCGAACTTGGTCCTGCCGATATCAAAAGCTACATGAAAATGAACGGAGTTCCGATGGTAGGTGTCGTTGTGATTCCCCAACCGGGTGCTAATCACATCGAGATAGCTGATGCCGTATATCAGCGCATGCAGCAGATGCAAAAAGACCTTCCAGAAGATGTGAAATACAGCTATGGCTTTGACAATACCAAATTCATACGCGCTTCCATTGACGAGGTAAAGACAACGGTATATGAGGCTTTTATACTGGTTATCATTATTATCTTCCTGTTCTTACGCGACTGGCGTGTAACGCTGATTCCCTGTATCGTGATACCGGTATCGCTTATCGGAGCTTTCTTCGTCATGTATATTGCCGGATTCTCCATCAACGTCCTCACCATGCTGGCCGTCGTGCTCTCTGTCGGATTGGTGGTGGATGACGCTATTGTAATGACCGAGAATATCTATATCCGAATAGAACGGGGAATGAAACCGTTTGAAGCAGGAATCGAAGGAGCCAAAGAAATATTCTTTGCTGTAATATCAACTACCATCACGCTGGTTGCTGTTTTCCTCCCCATCGTATTTATGGAAGGAACCAGCGGACGACTGTTCCGCGAGTTCAGCTTTGTTGTAGCCGGTTCTGTCATCATCTCCTCATTTGCGGCATTGACATTTACCCCGATGCTTGCCACCAAACTACTGGTTAAACGTGAAAAGCAGAGTTGGTTCTACCGCAAAACAGAACCGTTCTTTGAGGGAATGAACCGCATCTATGCCCGTTCATTGGATGCTTTCTTAAAGAAACGTATATCGGCTATCCCTATCACGCTGTTAATGGTAGTTGCCATCGGCATATTATGGAGCTATATCCCGGCAGAAATGGCACCGATGGAAGACCGTTCGCAAATCAGCATCAATACCCGTGCTGCCGAAGGAGCCAGTTATGAATATATCCGCGATTATACCGAAGATATCAATCATTTGGTCGACTCCCTTGTGCCTGATGCCGAATCGGTTACGGCACGTGTGTCGAGCGGTAGCGGTAATATCCGTATCACACTGAAAGATATAAAAGACCGTAACTACACCCAAATGGAAGTAGCCGAACGTATCTCAAAGGCTATCCGCAACAAAACAAAGGCTCGTGCCTTTGTCCAGCAACAATCTTCTTTCGGCGGACGCAGGGGAAGCATGCCTGTACAATATGTATTGCAGTCCGTCAGTATTGAGAAATTGGAAAAAGTGTTGCCTGAGTTCTTAAGCAAGGTATACGATAACCCGACATTCCAAATGGCTGACGTCGATTTGAAATTCAGCAGCCCCGAAATGCGAGTCAACATTAACCGTGACAAAGCGGGCACAATGGGTGCCAGCGTACGCGACATCGCAGAGACACTGCAATACGGCCTCAGCGGACAGCGCATGGGGTACTTCTATATGAATGGAAAACAATATGAAATCTTAGGACAGATCAACCGTCAGCAACGAAACAAACCTTCCAATATCAAATCCATCTATATCCGAAATGATAAAGGAGAAATGATTCAGTTGGATAACTTGGTGGAATTCGTAGAGTCTGTGGCACCCCCCAAACTTTACCACTACAACCGCTTTATCTCGGCTACTGTTTCTGCCGGACTTGCCGACGGAAAAACAATCGGACAAGGATTGGAAGAGATGGATAAAATTGCCTCCGAAACCTTAGATGATACTTTCCGTACCGCACTTTCGGGTGACTCTAAAGATTATCGCGAAAGTTCGTCCAGCCTGATGTTTGCCTTTATACTGGCACTAGTACTTATTTACCTCATTTTGGCGGCACAGTTCGAGAGTTTCAAAGACCCATTCATCATTATGCTGACAGTGCCATTGGCCATTGCGGGAGCACTCATCTTTATGTTTGCCGGTGGCATTACAATGAACATCTTCAGTCAGATTGGTATCATCATGCTGATTGGTCTGGTGGCAAAAAACGGTATCCTGATTGTAGAATTTGCCAATCTGAAACAAGAATCGGGTGAAGACAAAATGGCAGCCATCCGAAATGCGGCCTTGCAGCGTCTCCGCCCCATCCTGATGACCAGTGTCTCAACCATATTGGGGTTGATTCCTCTGGCCTTTGCAACCGGTGAGGGAGCTAACCAGCGTATTGCCATGGGTACGGCCGTTGTAGGTGGTATGCTTGTTTCTACTTTACTCACCATGTACATCGTACCGGCTATTTATACCTATATTTCTACTAACCGAAAAGTCAAAACAGAAACCGTATGAAACGAATTATTATAGTAATGTGTATCTGCCTGGCAGGAATAACCGAGATATATGCACAATATCCTTATACACTAAAGAAATGCCTGGAAGAAGGACTTGCCAATAACTATTCCATCCGCATCACCCGCAATGAAGAGCAAGTGAGCCACAACAATGCCACACTTGCCAATGCCGGTTATCTGCCTACACTCGATCTGTCGGCAGGATACAGCGGTTCATTGGACAACACAGACAGTAAAAACCGCAGCACCGGAACCACTACCGGCGAACGCAACATCTACGACCAAACCCTGCAAGCCGGACTGGACGTAAACTGGACGCTCTTTGACGGATTTAATATCAGCACAACCTATAAACAATTAAAGGAGCTGGAACGGTTGGGCGAAACAAATACCCGCATCACATTAGAAGATTTCATAGCCGGACTGACCGCCGAATATTATAACTACGTCCAACAAGAGATACGCTTGAAAAATTTCCTGTATGCCGTATCACTGTCCAAAGAGCGTCTGCGCATTGTGGAAGAACGCTATCATATCGGTAACTTCTCCCGACTGGACTACCAACAGGCAAAAGTAGACTTTAATGCTGACAGTGCACAATACATGAAACAACAAGAACTGGTAGTAACTTCTCGCATCAATCTGAATGAGCTGATGGCCGTGCAAGAAGTCAACCGCCCTTTGCGCCTCAATGATTCTATCATTACAGTCAATGATGCACTGAATTATGACGAACTGTGGTCTGCCACCCTGTCGACTAATGCCGGACTACTCCGGGCAGACCAAAATACGACTATCGCTCAATTGGACTACCGAAAAGTATTGTCGCGCAACTATCCCTACGTGAAATTGAAAGCCGGATATGGCTACACATTAAATAAATATGAAACCAACGCCACCAGCCGAAGAAGCAACTGGGGACTGAACGGAGGTATCACGATAGGCATCAACCTGTGGGACGGCAACCGCCGTCGGGAAAAGCGCAATGCAAGTCTCGCCATTCGTAACTCCCAATTGGAACGTGAACAGCTAGAACTGGGACTGAAAGCCGACCTGAGTAACCTGTGGCAAGCCTACCGCAACAACCTGCGTCTGTTGAATCTGGAGCGTCAAAACCTGGTAGCCGCCCGCGAAAATCACGAAATAGCCAAAGAACGTTACCTGCTCGGTGACTTGTCAGGTATTGAAATGCGTGAAGCACAAAAAAGTCTGCTCGATGCAGAAGAACGTATCCTTTCGGCAGAATATGATACCAAAATATGCGAAATATCTCTGCTTCAGATAAGCGGCAAAATAACGAAATATCTCGAATAATCGTTATAGACTTTACTACAGGTTTGTATTTCATGACGGTAATCCGTACCTTTGCACCCAATTATCACTAATTAGGTTATAAAAAGATATGGGATTATTTATTAAGAAACCTTTTTCCATGCTTCAGGCTGAAGCAAACGAATCGGGCGCAAAGACACTTAAAAGAGTGTTGGGCGCATGGAGTCTGGTAGCATTGGGAGTAGGCGTAATTATCGGAGCAGGATTATTCTCCATCACAGGAACAGTAGCAGCAGGATATACCGGTCCTGCCATAACACTTTCTTTTGCCATTGCAGCCATCGGATGCTGTTTTGCCGGACTATGCTATGCCGAGTTTGCCTCGATGATACCCGTGGCAGGTAGTGCATATACCTATTCATACGCCACCATGGGAGAGCTGATAGCGTGGATAATCGGCTGGGACTTGGTTCTGGAATATACAGTGGCAGCCACCACAGTCAGCATCAGCTGGAGCAGATACCTCGTCGTCTTTCTCGAAGGAGTAGGAATCAACCTTCCGCATGCACTTACAGCCTGCCCGTGGGACGGAGGAGTGGTTAACATTCCGGCTTTCCTTATCGTAGTACTGATGAGCATCTTCCTGATTAGAGGCACAGAAGGCAGTTCCATCTTCAACGGCTTTATCGTATTTCTGAAAGTAGCGGTTATCCTCACCTTCGTAGTACTAGGCTGGAAATACATCAATACAGAAAACTATACTCCTTACATTCCTGCCAACACAGGGACATTGGGAGAATTCGGTTGGTCGGGCGTATTGCGCGGAGCAGCCATCGTGTTTTTTGCCTTTTTGGGCTTTGATGCCGTGAGCACGGCAGCCCAAGAAACCAAGAACCCCAAACGGGATATGCCCATAGGGATACTCATGTCATTGTTCATCTGTACCATACTTTATATGGTCTTTGCTCATGTAATGACAGGAGTTGCCCACTACACCGATTTCGCAGGTCAACAAGGTATCGCACCCGTAGCCGTAGCCATCGACCACATGGGACATGCCGATGCCGCCGGCATCATTCACCCCGATTATCCGTGGCTGAATCGCGCCATCGTACTTGCCATCCTTTTTGGTTATTGTTCCGTCATTATGGTAACCTTGTTGGGACAAAGCCGTGTTTTCCTCAGCATGAGCCGTGACGGATTATTACCCCCTTTCTTCTCACATATCAATGAGAAGTTCCGCACACCGGCACGCAGCAATCTATTGTTCATGGTCGTCGTAGGATTATTGGCAGCATTTGTTCCGGCACGCGTAGCAGGTGAAATGACCAGCATCGGAACACTATTCGCTTTCACTCTGGTTTGTGCAGCCGTGCTGATTGTCCGTAAAAGCATGCCTGAAGTGCACCGCGCCTTCAAAACACCTTTTGTGCCGGTCGTACCGATTCTCGGAATCCTGACTTGCCTGTGCATGATGCTTTTCCTTCCGGCGGATACTTGGATTCGATTGGTATTGTGGATGCTAATCGGTCTGGACGTATATGCCTGCTATGGAGTAAAACACAGCAAACTGGAGCAACACATACCGCGCCGACGCGGACTTACCATACTCAACATGATAGGTATTGCCTTATCTGTCTTATCTGTTATCACTGGATTATGGCATCAGCAGACCGTGGGTTGGGACGAAGATAAGACCTTACTCATTATCTCATTTGTCTTCGCTTTTACTCACTGTGCTTTCTATATGATACGCATCTGGAAACAGACCTCCCAAAAGAAATAAAGACCAAGAGAGATAGAATATCATAAAAGAGTTTCAAAAGAAATAGGCATCCGTCGTTAAAAAGCGGATGCCTATTATTATTTATAAAAAAAGGATATTGCTTATTTACAATTACCCAAGCAACGCGGTTTCAACTGCTTGAAGAAATCGTTACCCTTATCATCTACCAAGATGAATGCAGGGAAGTCTTCCACTTCAATCTTCCAGATAGCCTCCATACCCAATTCAGGATATTCCACACATTCAATGCTCTTGATATTGTTTTGTGCAAGGATAGCAGCCGGTCCGCCTATAGAACCCAAATAGAAACCACCATGTTTCTTACAAGCATCAGTTACTTGCTGGCTCCGATTACCTTTTGCCAACATAATCATGCTGCCTCCATGCTCTTGGAACAAATCCACATACGGGTCCATACGTCCTGCAGTAGTGGGACCCATAGAACCACATGCCATACCTTCCGGTGTTTTTGCCGGACCTGCATAATAGATAGGATGATCCTTGATATACTGAGGCAAATCTTCACCGCGGTCCAAACGTTCTTTCAACTTGGCATGAGCGATGTCGCGACCAACAATAATTGTTCCGTTCAATGAAAGGCGGGTAGCTACCGGATACTTGGTCAGTTCTTTCAAGATGTCTGCCATCGGCTGGTTCAGGTCAATCTTCACAGCATCACCTTCGCCTGCTTCGCGAAGCGCTTCCGGAATCAATTCACCCGGTTTGTCATCCATCTTTTCAATCCAGATACCGTCCTTATTAATCTTACATTTGATGTTACGATCGGCAGAGCAAGATACACCGAGCCCGATCGGACAAGAAGCACCGTGACGGGGCAAACGGATGATACGAACATCGTGTGCCATATATTTACCGCCAAACTGAGCTCCCAAACCAATCTTGTAAGCTTCTTCCAATACTTGCTTTTCAAGTTCCACATCACGGAACGCACGTCCGTATTCGTTACCCGTAGTGGGCAACTCATCATAATAATGAGTGGATGCCAACTTCACTGTCAGCAAATTCTTTTCAGCAGATGTACCGCCAATTACGAATGCGATATGATAAGGAGGACAAGCAGCCGTACCCAAAGTCTTCATCTTTTCTACCAAGAATGGTACCAAAGTAGCCGGATTCAGCACAGCTTTTGTTTCCTGATATAAATAAGTCTTATTGGCAGAGCCACCGCCTTTGGTTACACAAAGAAAGTGGTATTCCATACCTTCGGTAGCCTCCAGGTCGATCTGTGCCGGCAAATTACATTTAGTATTCACCTCATCATACATATTCAAAGGAGCATTCTGGGAATAACGCAGATTCTCTTCTGTATAAGTTTTATAAACACCTTCGGAAAGTGCTTCTTCATCACAATAACCGGTCCATACCTGCTGACCTTTTTCACCGTGGATGATAGCCGTACCGGTATCTTGGCAAAGCGGTAATTTACCTTTAGCAGAAACTTCCGCATTACGCAAGAAAGTCAATGCTACATATTTATCATTGTCACTGGCTTCGGGATCGTTCAGAATCTTAGCAACCTGTTCGTTGTGCGAACGGCGCAGCAAAAACGAAACGTCACGGAATGCGGCATTTGCCATTGCAGTCAAACCTTCTTTTTCAATCTTCAAGATAGGTTTTCCTTCAAACTCACTTACTGACACATAATCCTTAGTCAGCAAATAATACTCAGTTTTGTCAGGTCCCAAATCGAACATGGGCTGATAGTGGAACGGAGGTGTTGCCATAATGATACTTATTTTAGTTAATTAGTTATTAGTGACACAAAGGTAGTAACTATTATCGAAATTTTTCCTTAATTAGCGTAAAAACTTTCAGAGAATGTCCTTACCTTTGCCGACTCATTATTTAATAACCTAATATTGTATATGGAAAGAACAGGCAAATTACTTCTTATCACTTCTCTATTTTTATGCTTTTTCGGTCTGAAAGGATGGACCCGCGACAGAGCCACCAACCAACCGGACAGTTTGGAGCTCCGACTCATGGAAATCTATACCAAGCGGGAGGTTATGATTCCGATGCGTGACGGAGTGCAACTCTACACTGCTATTTACGAACCGAAAGACAACAGTCGGAAACACCCTACCCTGATGATGCGTACCCCTTATTCGTGCAGCCCTTACGGAGAAAGGTTTGATAATTATCTGAAAACCGCGCTGAAAAAGTATGTTGACAAGAACTATATCATTGTTTTTCAAGATGTTCGCGGCCGCCACAAAAGTGAAGGAGACTTTGTACAATTACGCCCGTTAAACAAAAACAGAAAAGGGAAAAAAGATAAGAAAAATATAGATGAAGCCACCGATACTTATGATACCATCGAATGGCTGATTCATCACACTCACAGCAATGAACGTGTAGGAACCTGGGGCATCAGCTATGAAGGCTTTTATGCCACCATGACCGCCTCATGTAATCATCCGGCATTGAAGGCCGTTTCACCGCAAGCTCCGGTCACAGACTGGTTCAGGGGAGACGACCGCCATCACAATGGTGCGTTTACCCTCCTGCAAACCACCAATTTTCTCCCCCGTCTGGAAGGCCGCAACATGGGAAAAGGCGTAATGCATCAGATTGTGAAAAACGATGTATATACCGACTTCCTGTCTATCGGCACATTTAAAGACATAGATAATCTGGTGAGAGATACAACTGAAACCATGTGGAACAATATCAAGAATCATCCCAACTTTGACGAATTCTGGAAAGAGCGTGATGCACGTACATCTTGCTACAATCTGAAACCTGCTATACTGGTAGTGGGCGGACTGTATGATTCAGAGGATTGCTATGGTGCATGGAACTTATACAAAGCAATCAAAGAGCAGTCTCCCGAAACCGACCTTTATCTGACTTTCGGTCCTTGGTGGCATGGCGCTTGGACACGCCACAGCTTCCAAAGTATCGGAAATGTTTATTTTGGCAAAAGTACTTCGGCTTATTATATGGATGAGATTCAGTATCCCTTCTTTCGCTATTTTTTGGAAGGAGAAGGAGAAAAGCCCAAAAATCGGGTAAACATATTCTATTCCGGCGAGAATGAATGGAAGACTTATGAAGAATGGCCTGCAAAAGAAATGGTTCCAACTCCTTATTATATCCATGCCGACGGTTCAGTATCCACTCAGGCACCGAAAGAAGAGAAATCATATACAGAATATGTATCGGATATGTCACGGCCGGTTCCTTATACAGCCAATCCGACTACTTACCGCACATTGGAATACATGATTGATGACCAACGTTTTGCCACTTCACGCCCGGATGTCATTACCTTCATGACCGAACCTTTGAAAGACACACTAACCTTGGCAGGTCCAATCGAAGTGGAACTCATGACAGCCATAAGCAGCACCGATGCAGACTTCATGGTGAAAGTGATTGATGTTTATCCCGAAAGATTCGAATATCCACAAGAAATACGCAAACAACTGAAAAGTAATTATCCCATGAGTGGATTCCAACAAATGGTTCGCGGCGAATTGTTCCGAGGACGTTTTCGGGAAGGGTTTGACAGCCCCAAACCTTTCAAACCGGAAGAAATAACACCGGTCAACTATACTTTATACGATGTAGCCCACTCTTTCTTACCCGGACACAGGCTGATGATACAAATTCAAAGTTCATGGTTCCCCATCATTGACCGCAACCCACAGAAGTTCATAGACACTTATCATTGCGGAGTGGAAGATTTTGTGATGAAACAAGACATTAAGATATTTCATCAACAAAATGCAGCAACCAGACTTCTACTTCCGATAGTGAAGAAGAAATAGAGTATACACTATGTATTTTAGGCACAGAAAACATGGAGCTTACGGAATAAAAAATAATCCGTGTTTATCCTTGAGTTCTGTGCCTAAAAGAAATATTATTCCAAACACGCATCTAAGTCACGTACCAACTGTTCCTTATCCAAATGCTGACCGATAAAAACAATCTTCTGCATACGGTCACCATATTTATCGTCCCAATCACGCAGCAAGCCCGGTTCCCGGCGCATCACTTCCATCAATTCTTCTTCCGGTGCTGTGGCATACCACAAACCTGCTTCTTTCAGTTTCTTCTGCACACCGGCCTGTTCAAAAAGGAAAGACATGTCCGGGTTATTGCTAAAGTAACATACCCCCTTAGCACGGATAATATTACGGCCCCATTTGGTAGCAACAAAATGGTCGAACTTATGAATATCGAACGCAGGACGACGATAGTAAACAAAAGTACTGATGCCATATTCCTCCACTTCACCACCTTCATGATGATGGTGACAATGCTCATCGTGCTCTGCGTGATGAGTATCCCCTTCATGTTCTTCGTGGTGATGGTGATGTCCGCGCTCTTCCGCCTCCCGTTTCTGCTCTTCTGTTAGTACTCCTTCTATACCACGTATCCAACCGGCAGAAGTGGCAGTCCGTTCAAAATCAAACAACCCCGTATTGATAATCTTATTCAAGTCCACTTCGGCATAGTCACATTCTACGATTTCGGCAGCCGGTTGCAAAGTACGGATAATTTGCTTGATACGCTCCAATTCATCACGCTTTACTTCCGAAGCTTTATTCAACAGGATAATATTACAGAATTCAATCTGTTGGATAATCAGATTTTCAATATCTTCTTCATCAATACCTTTACGAGTTAAATCATTACCGCAAGAAAACTCACTTTGCAAACGTAAAGCATCTACTACAGTTACAATACAATCTAACCGGCATGAACCGTACACAGTATTCATGCCTGAAATAGAACAAATGGTCTGTGCAATAGGAGCCGGTTCACAAACGCCGCTTGCCTCAATAACAATATAGTCAAAACGCCCCAATTTCATGATATCATCTATCTGCTCCACCAAATCCATCTTCAGAGTACAACAGATACAACCATTCTGAAGTGCCACCAAACTATCGTCTTTCTTGTCTACAATTCCACCTTTCTGAATCAAGTCGGCATCAATGTTCACTTCACCAATATCATTGACAATAACTGCGAACTTGACACCACGCTTATTGGAAAGAATATGATTGACCAGCGTAGTTTTTCCACTGCCTAAATAACCGGTCAGCAATAATATAGGTATTTCTTTTATTTTCATTCTATTATCCTTCTACTGCATTCACTTTCAGAAATTTTCACCTCTTCGGCTACAAAGAGACATCCGTTTCGTCGTAAGTCTGATAAAGGAAATCATTATAAGGGTACTTCTGCACATGGAGTTCCCTTACCTTATTATATATGACCTCCTTCAGTTCTTCCAAATTAGTTTTCTCTTTTGCCGAGATGAAAATACAATTATCATTCAATTTAGCCATCCACGTATTCATCAACTCATCCAAAGTAATGTTTTCCTTGGTTTTAGGAGTCAAATCGTCTTCCGGTTTCTCGATATAAGTGTATGCATCTATTTTGTTGAACACAATCATAGTGGGTTTACCACCGGCACCTAAATCCGCAATGGTTTTGTCTACTACCGCTATTTGTTCTTCAAAATCAGGATGCGAAATATCTACCACGTGAATCAACAAATCCGCTTCACGCACCTCATCCAATGTCGATTTAAAAGAATCGACCAAATCTGTCGGCAACTTACGGATAAACCCTACCGTATCCGTCAAAAGAAAAGGTAAATTATCAATTATGACCTTGCGCACGGTCGTATCCAACGTAGCAAACAACTTGTTTTCTGCAAAGACTTCACTTTTTGAAAGCAGATTCATCAATGTCGATTTTCCTACGTTAGTATATCCTACCAACGCCACACGTATCATTCGGCCGCGGTTTTTCCGCTGAGTCATTTTTTGCTTATCAATCTCTGCCAAACGCTCCTTCAATAAAGACATACGGTTCAAGATAATACGACGGTCCATTTCCAATTGTGTTTCACCCGGTCCACGCAAACCTACAGACCCTTTTCCACCACCGGCACCGGATCCACCGCCCTGACGCTCCAAGTGTGTCCACAAGCGTTGCAGACGGGGCAACATATATTTGTATTGAGCCAGTTCTACTTGAGTTTTGGCATTCGCTGTTTGCGCACGCATGGCAAAAATATCAAGAATCAGTGAAGTACGATCCAATATCTTCACCTTCAGTTCAGCCTCAATATTCCGTATCTGCTTTGCAGAAAGCTCATCATCAAAAATCACCATTCCGATTTCTCGTTCTTCCTCTTCCTCCCGATGAATATATTCCTTAATCTCTTCCAGTTTCCCTTTACCAACATAAGTCACAGAGTTGGCAGACGGTAACTTTTGAGTATACCTCTTCACAACCGTTGCTCCTGCCGTTTCTGCCAAGAACTCCAATTCGTCCAGATACTCCATTGTCTTCCGTTCATCCTGAGTCTGCGTAACAAGACCTACCAGAATAGCCGTTTCGACTTGTGCTTCAGATATTACAAATTCTTTCATTTATCTATGATTATAAATAAGTTCGCGACAAATATAACAAAAAAAGAGGATGAACGTTGAACGTTCATCCTCTTTTTTATGATTCTTCTGAGATATGAATCCTCCTATTCAATTCTATAAAAGAACTAAAACATGGTATCTTTTTCATTAAAGAGTTTTTTCTCGTTCAGTCTTATTACTTTTCCAAATTTCTTCAACGCATCAATACTTATATCCTTAGGATTTCCCAAAACTCCGATTATAATCGGCTTGCCCTTGATATTCTTTTGATAATAATCCACAATATCCGGGAATGTCAAGGAATCAATCAAAGGTAGTTCCTCCTTAGCCGGATCGTCAGTATAGCCCCTGCGTTTCCATTCCGCTATCCGGAGACTCAAGTTACGAGAATCAGGGTGATCGGTCAAAGCTGATTGGCGCAAGTAGCTCTTTATATTATCAATACGTCCCGGTCGTTCAGGCATATCCGTCAATAACTTCATATATAAATCAATAGCGTCAACAGCCTTGTCATTTTGGGTATCGATATAACCGGAGAAATAAGTCTGCGCTCCCGGAAGCCCGCGCGAAGAGGCAAAACCATAAGCGGTATACGCCATAGAATTCTTTTCACGAATCTCATTCATTATCAATCCGCTGAAACCGCCACTGATATACTGATTAAAAGCCTCACGCCTTACATTCTCTTCCCGATTATAATCTCCCATAGGAATATAGAAATAAATCTGGCTTTGTCGGGCATCACTGTTAGGAAGGAAATAAACCGTATTTTCCATCGGGCTTATCATATCCTTCATAACAGGAGAGGAACTCTGCTTCTCGCCCGCCACCAAAGGCAGTGAAGTACTCAGCACCTGATAGACGGTTTCAAAAGGCAAGGTACCCGAGTAGTGGATTTCCGACGCATAGGCCGTAGCACGATTGATATCACCGGTCAATTCCGAGAGGTTCAGCTCCGTCAGTTCCTTGTCGGTCAGCTCCGATTTATAATCAGACTTATCACCATACATAATATACTGACGCAAGGCATCTGCCAGCAAATTGACATTTTCCTTGCGGGTAATACGACCGCTTATCACATTCCCTTCCAGACTCTTCAACTGTCTTTCGTCCAGTTTAGGCATCAGTAACTGGCGGGTAAGCAACTGGCAGGCCTGTTGAAGTGCATTCTCATAACCGCGTAATGTCACATACAGATAACTGTCATCGGCATCCACGACACACGTCGCATTCAATTTGCTCAACTCTTCTTTCAGTTCTTGGGGCTCAAAGCTTCCCATAATACCGGCATTGTTCATCAGCGAAGCGGCATACTCAAGCCGAGGGAAAATCTCCGAACCGACACCGTATTTCAATAATAAAGTAAACACCTCATTCTCCTCATTTCGGGTATAATACACATGAGAATAGTCATTAAGCTTACGTTCCTGCACCCTACTCCAATCAACAAACTTTTCCTCTACCTTATTAATAGCCATATTCTTGAACTGACGGGCATACAGAGAAGACTGTCCGACAGGTGGCTCAATGGGCATATAGTCAGGCTTCTTAATCTTCTGGCTCTTGTCCGGCTTACCCTTCTCATTGTAAATAGCAAGGTAATTGCCTGTCAGATACTCTCTCGCAACCCGTTTGATATCATCAACAGATATTCCCATGACGACATCTTTATAATTCAATACCTGATTGATATCCCGCTCATTGACAAAGGCATCCTCCAAAAGGTGGGCCTTAAAGTTATTGGATTCCATACGCAAGTCAAAATCCCGGCACATACCGGATTTGACGGTCTCCACAACCCATGGTTCAAAATCGCCTTGGGCTATCTGCCGAATAGCCTTCAGCAGCTTCTTTTCAACACTTTTGTTGGATTCAAAACGCCTTTGATTATTATCATAAGAAGGAACACCGGTAATAATATTTCTTCCCTGTTCACGAAATGTCACGGGCGAGGCATCCTCTCCCAAAAGTTCACCATCAATCGTCAGTTTGTTCAGCAGACCGGTCTGACTGCCATTACTGAGCAGTTGCATACAGATTTCCAACGCAGTTTCATCCTGATGACCGTTCTTCACCCCCTTATAGACCAGCATGACAGAGGGATACCGAGAAAACTTGGTGTTGTATTGCACACGCCCCTTGATGTCCAAATCAGGATAGACTTTACGCTCGGGAGTAGCTTTGGAATGTAACTTACCGAAAGCAGCGGCAATGCGTCCCATTATTTTCTTGGTATCAACATTCCCCACCAAAATAAGAGCCATATTCTCCGGGGTGTACCAATCATTGTAGAATTTGATAAGCTGACTCAGGCGGGGATTCTTCAAATGCTCCCCCAAACCAAGTATTGACCGTGAGTAAGGATGTCCGGCAAATGCCTGTTGCATCATAAACTCACCGGTTTGGCTGTTAGGATTATCTTTGTTGCGATTATACTCTTCATAAACAGTTTCCAACTCATTCTGAAATGTACGAAAAACAGGATTTACAAACCGTTCGGAAGAGATTTCCAGCCATTTGTTTATCTGATAAGGAGGAAAGGTATTATAGAACACTGTATAATCTAAACTTGTTCCGGCATTAAGCCCTGTTCCGCCCATTCCTTCAATGAGTTCGGAAAACTCATTAGAAAGGCTGATCTTACCTGCTTCAATAGTAAGGTTATTAATTTCCTTTCCGATAACTTCTTTTCTGACAGGATCATTCTCCCCGGCCATTTCATCATATTTAGCTATGATTTGTTCATAAATGGGAGCTTCCTTTTCCCAGTCGAGTGCACCGATCTTCTGTGTACCTTTGAACATGACATGTTCCAGATAATGAGCCAGACCGGTATATTGTTCCGGGTCATTGACTGCACCGGTGCGAACAACAACTTCTCCAAACACATCTGATTTGCCCGAATCTTCCCAAATAAAAACAGACATGCCGTTTTTTAACTTAAAAGTCTTGAGCCCCTGTGCTTGTACTTGAAAACAGAAACACATTGATAATAGAAGAAAGATATGAACGAAGTGTTTCATAATATGGATTTTATTGATTATTGAATTAAATAGAAAGGTCATACATTCCTAATTAATAATATTGGGATGTATGACCTTAACCTATGATTTTTTAGAAAGTGCTATTCATGTTTCATACTCAAATAAAAGAATCCGAACGAACCCGCACTACAAGAAGCCTGCCAGTTTCCGGTAATTAAAGTGCCACCTTTAGCCGTAAACGAACAGCTTATTGTCTTTGTATAATTTTCAATAGCATCATCAACACCTTTCATAAGAACTTCTCCATAGGACGGATGAAGCATTACAATTTGATCAGTTGGAATAACAAGAGTTCCATCTGCCTTATTGTAAGTACCTGTAATTTTTTGTCCACCATTAAATATATTGAAAATTTCTACAGAAGTTTCGCTTCCTGCAACATAATTAATCTGAACTTTGTAACTTTCCGGTTCTTCCTTGCCTTGAGCATCATACTGAATCGCCGTATATGTCCCATCTATACTATATACCGGAGCAACAGGAGTCTTTATCGTTTTCGACTCACTTGTCACAATTCCACTGTTCGCAGTAACGGCATAAGTGCGTACATAATATGTAGTATTTTCATTCAAATTAGATGCATTAACAGTAAATGGAGTATTTAAGTCTGCTGCAGCACAGATAATGGAATTGGTAAATTGTTCGTCCGTAGACAACATTGCACCAATTTCTAAGACTTTATCAGTTTTTACCTCTAATGAACCGGTTATCTTTACAGTTGAAAAATTAAGTACGACAACATCCGTTGTAGATATCGTTGGTGCTATTGAAGCATCATACTCTATATCAAAATCTGATTTTGAAGGAGTATCTTCATCTTCACATGCAACCATAAAGGAAGCAAGCAAAAGAGAAGTTATAGATAAGAATAAATATTTTTTCATAAATCTCTTATTTTATCATTGATTATTATGGATTTTGTTCTGATTCATCCATCTGATCATTTTCTTGGAACTCACGTCTCGGAATCTGATAAAGTAGCGTCCAGTCTCCGGCTTTAAAGTCTAATCTACCACCTACCCAATGGTTACTTCCTTCATAATTACGTATAATATCCTTTTTTAAACGAAGGTGATCAAAGAAAGAAAAACCTTCTCCCCATAATTCCAAACGACGTTGAGTATAAACCTCATCTACTGTTACAGATGTTTTATTCCAAGAAGGATCACGGTTAACCATCAATTCTTTTAATACAGAAGCTGCTTCACCATTTTTATTCAAATGCGCCAAGGCTTCCGCTTCTGTCAGATAAGCTTCAGACAAACGCATAAAAACATAATCGGCTTCCCATCCTGCTACCTTTTTAAATTTTAAATTAGTATAATCAGGCACCTGTCTGTCTCCTGTATCATAAGTTATAACAACCTTTTCTCCGGGATTTGCAAATTGTTTTCTACGTGCATCTGTCTCTGAAAAATTACTGAACAAACGTGCATCTATTTTTCTATATTGTCCAACAGCCCCTCCGTAACCTGCGTCATAAGAACAAAGAAATGAAAATAACGAAGCAAACATAGTGGTAGTTTCTCCTGTAATATCTGCACCCCACATCCATTCTTTGTTATTGATATTATTAAATCCATCGGTAGCAATTTCTGATAAACTCATTAATTGTGCATCAGAGTTTGTCCGTGCAGCATGCGCCAAATCTGCAGCTTCTTGCCAACGCTCCATATTTAAATAAATACGAGAGAGTAACATTTGAGCAACTTCCTTATTTATGCTCGTTTTTGCTTTTCTTTTAAAGCCTTCCAAAAGACTGATACCATTCTTTAAATCAGCTTCAGCCTGTGCATAAACTTCTGCCACCGGAACACGATTCAAACGTGATTCACCTTCATTGGGAGTATAAATAAGAGGTACTCCTAAAGCTGTTGCCGGATCAGGCAAAGAAGAATAAGTTTGTTGGTACATACTTATTAAATAATAATAAGCCATACCCCTAATAGCTAACGCTTGTCCTTTCGCAGCATTTATTTCAGCACTTTCAACTCCTTCTGGTATCTTGCTAATAATATCATTGGATTTATTAATTAACGTATAGAAGAAATTCCAATACATAAATGTACGAATGTATTGTTCTCCCCGATATTGGAATTGATAATCGAAAGTAAACCAACCAGAACCTTGTACTTCAAAAGCCAAGTCATCTGTCATTACATCACCTAAATGAAAAAATGAAGTAAGTCCAAAATCATTATGCACAGTACTAGAGCTTCCCTGTGTATTATATTGATTCATATAATTGTACATACCAGCCAACAATGGATCAATAACTATCATTAATTTATCCGGGTTTTTGGTAGCAAGATCATCAATCTGCTCTCCTGTTGCTACATCTGTAGGATCAACTGTTATATAATCTTCACCGCAGGATGATAAAGTTAAAGCTGCGGTAAGCATAGATATCGCTGTTATTTTTAATGACTTCATATATTTTATTTTTATCATAAGTTCATACTAATACCAAAAGAAATGGTTCTAATAGCCGAGTATGCAGCGTCTTTCAATGAACCGTCAATAGCCTGTCTTGGATCAAGTCCTGTACGTTTGGAAGACAACCAAAGATTATCCCCGGAAGCATACACACGCAATGATTGAATAGCTAATCTATTAGTCCATGCTTTAGGCAAAGTATAACCTAATGTTATATTCTTTAAACTGAAATAATCATTTTTAGTCAAGAAACGGTCTGAACTCTGATTGGCATGTAGATAGCCTTGCTGAACACGAGGAACATCTGTATTGGGATTACTTGGTGTCCAACGTTTAAAGATATCAGGAGACCAGTTTGTTCCGGCAGTACCACCAGCCATCAATGCAGAGTAACCGGTATCCATTAAATAACCACCTCCTTGGAACGCAGTTGCAATACTTAAATCAACTCCATATGCTTCTACTGTAGTAGATAAACCACCATAGAATGTAGGAATAGCAGACTTTCCTATCTGATAACGAGTTGCCTTATTGGGGTCATTTGTCGTGCCCATAACAATATTGCCATTTTCATCTTCTTCATCTACATAATATAATGCATCACCATTAGCAGGATCTACTCCTGCATATTTATAAGTATACCAATCATACAGACTGCCACCTTCTTTTCTCCACCATGAACCGGTATAATAACCATTGGGGTCTTTACCTTTTGCTAATTTAGTAACCGTATTCTTATACTTAGTGATGTTAGCATCAATATTCCATTTGAAATTATTTGTATTAATAATCTTAACGCCCAATTCCACTTCAAAACCATTATTTCTCATTGACATATCATTAACAGCTTTGGTACCCGGCAAACCAGCTGAAGGAGGCATTGCCTGATAATAAAGTAAATCTTTGGTTTCTTTGATGAAATATTCTATATTTCCTGTTATTCTATCCCATAACCCAAATTCAACTCCAACATTAAAATTATTACTTTTCTCCCAAGTTAAATCTTTATTACCACGCCATGTATAATTGATACCGATTGCACCATCTTGCGGCACAACTTCATATTGATCTAAGTAAGGAGTTGAATTACCTAAATTATCATTACCTTGCGTACCATAGCTGGCCTTTAACTTAATGTTATTCACGAAATCTATTTCTTTCATAAAGTTTTCTTCGCTAATACGCCAAGAGGCACCGACAGACCAAAAACTACCCCACCGATTATCCGGATGAAAATGAGAAGAAGCATCTCGACGATAAGATGCTGTCAGATAATAACGATCTCTATAATCATATTGCAAACGCGAAAAGAAACCTTCCAAATTATATTTATTAGTATAAGAAGTTGCATTTTTCAGAGAAGCTCCATTCGACAGCTCAGGGTTGTTAGGAATTAAAAATTGTTCCTTCATAGCCATCAAATAAGTAAGCTTATCCGATTTAACTTCATGACCTAATAATACATCAATATGATGATCTCCAAAATCTTTTTCATAAGTTAGCAATTGATTGGTATTTAATGCAAAATAACGCTGAGCATAACGATAGCTACGTCCATTGACATTTAAAGCATCTCCACCGATAGGAGTTTGAAAATCAACTTGCGTTAGATTCATATTATCTGCACTCAAATTGAAAGTAAATTTGAAGTCTTTTAAAAATTTAACTTCAGCATATGCTTTAGCAGAAATAATATCATATGTATACTCACGTATATCATTCACTAACTGTGCATATGGGTTAGCATTAGCTCCATAAGGGCGTGTATGTCCGTCTGTTACTCCATAGTCATACGCCGGATTACCATTACTATCATAAATCATATTTCCCTCAGCATCATGACGATAAATAGGATAGATAGGTGCAATATTCTGTCCAAAAAAGAACAAAGACGAGTAATTGGAACCACCGACATTAGGAGAATTAGTAGTTGTTTGGGCATAGGCCATATTAAATCCGGTTTTCAACCAACTTGCTGTTTGATTATCAACCTTTAAACGTCCTGTATATCTTTTGAAATTAGAATTACGGAGATAGGAATCGTCATCAAGATAATTTAAAGATGCATAGAAAGAAGTCTTTTCAGAACCTCCTTTTATAGATATATTATATTCTTGACGCAAGCCATTTTTAAAAGGGTCTTCTTGCCAATCTTCAGAATAAAGCTGATGGGCATTAGGATTAAGACGCCCGGTAGTTGGATCTATTAATTGGTTATTTGCAACATCATAAACATTATAACCACCCAATGAAGCTACCAAATTTTGTGAGGCATCCCAAGCTGCAGCAGCTTGTCCCATACCTGTTGAAATATTGGCATTCTTTAAAGCTTCCCAGAACATTTCATAATACTGACCAGCATCACGAATTGTTTTATATGCTTTTACACCACGAGAGTTAATTCCCCATTTGGCATCTAATGAAACTGTAGTTTTACCATTAATACCTTTTTTGGTAGTAATCATAACTACACCATTGGCACCACGAGCTCCATACAGAGAGTTGGCTGCAGCATCTTTCAATATTGTCATAGACTCAATATCAGCATTATTGATAGAGTTCAATGAGCCTTCATATGGCACACCGTCCACAACAATCAATGGTTTTTTTGAAGCACTAATCGAACCAATACCACGTACAAAAATGCTTGCTTCGCTACCCGGTTGCCCTGTACTAGAAGTAATTTGCACACCAGATACAGCTCCTTCCAAGGCTTTTGAAACATTTGAATTTTGTTGTTTTGTTATTTTGTCCGCTTTTATAGTGGCAGCAGAACCCGTAAAAGAAGACTTCTTGGCCGTACCATACGCAACTACGACAACCTCTTCAAGAGTCTCAGTATCAGGTTTTAATGTAATATTCAAATTAGGTTTTATTGCTACTTCCTGAGTTGCCATACCTATAAACGAAATAACCAAAGTTTTTG